>OCVV011337460.1_pt1 | contig 26875 bp, 51 predicted proteins | sample 1539721 | NCBI WGS metagenome assembly OCVV01 (sample SAMN02144230, study PRJEB22623) | gut metagenome | biome: sheep rumen | host: Ovis aries | place: New Zealand | reverse complement strand
TGACTTCGCAGCGTTGCAGCAGTAGTGTGCTGGCTGGAGGTTGTTCCAATCTTGCGCTGCTTCCGCAGGAGAACCGTACCCGAACTCCCTCCATCTGCTGACCGGTCGGATCTCATCGATCACGAACGACAGCGGGTGCTGGGCGTCTGACGGTTCATCGTAGTGGATGGGGCCTAATTTTCCTTTGCATATACCGCAAGACCCCCCTATGGCCTTCAGACGGGCACGGTGCTTTCTACGCAGAGCTCCGTTCTTGTACCGGGGGTTTGTTTTGTCTGCCATGCTTTTAACCATAAAGGAGAGACCGCCCCGCAAGGGACGGCCTTGATGAACAGAGATGTGGTTACTGACCTTCACTATCTCACGCTATGAATGTAGCACACATTTCTGCCCCTGATTACCAGTTGTGAAAAAATCAATATGAATGCCAGACTTCCCACCCGTTGAGCACGCAGATCCACATGAGGAAGGTTATCCTGTGCTGTGACAGCGTGGTGTTTGATGTGTTCTCTGAGACGATACCTCTCAGCCTCAGCGCATAGAAGGGAACCATGTGGACAACGTTCTCGAAGATGCCCTTCCTGTACTTCGGCGGTATGGTCGTGAGTGCGGTGTCCACGATCCGGATCTCCGCCATCACGCTCTCTCTTCTGATCGCTGCGGCTGCCGTCGGGTCGCTGGTCTTCGTGCCACGAGGTTGGCCGTCCATGACCGGCGCCTGGGCGATCATCTCGTCCGCCTCCTGCTTCCGCACGTCGTACTCCCGTGCGAATGCGAGTGCCCTTGCATACATAGTCGGCGAGTACGGCCACTTTGTAGAAGGTTTCTCCTTCATTACCTTTCCCCTTTCCATGCCTCATACAACTTCAGAAAGTCCACGAGCTTCAGTGTTGCGAGCCACGGCTGTCTGTCCTTCCTGTGCATGACGACAGGCACCTCGTCCTCTCTTGCGTCACGCTCGCTCTGCTCCATCGCTTTGCCGATGTTGAGTGCCTCCACTCGTTTACACTCGATGTGGATGCCCGGGAGACCAACGACATCCGCGTCGCCGTTGATCCCCGCGTACTGCTGTCCTCTTCGTGCGTCCTCGTATCCGCACCCTCGAAGCACCGCAGCCAGTTCCAGTTCACCGCGCTTACCTTTTGCTCTCGAGTTCATTCGCTTTCCTCCTTCCGCTGTTCAGTCTCCTGTCTTCCCATCCGAACCCGCCGTTGTTCTTCCACCTGTCCAGCGCGTTCTTGTCTGCGAAGATTAGTCTGCCGATACGCCAGTGCGGGATCTCGTCGCGGTGTCTTTCGAATGTGGCGATACCGATGTGCAGATACCTGGCGATCTCCTTGCCACCCTTGAGGATGTTGTCTTCTTCCTCGATGGAGTAGTCGCTCTTCTCGCAGTGGTCGCAGTCGTGCGGGCAGAAGTCTCCGTCACACTTTTCCGGCTCATAAGCCCATGCCCAACTTGCCATCAGTCTTCACCTCCATCCTCTTTGTAGTTCGCCCCACCTTTCAAGTAACTCCGCCCTTCGTCTGTCCGGCACCACTCGATATACTCTTTGCACATCTCCTCCGTGATGGCTTCTGTATGGCCGAACATGAAGAGGCTTGCCTCTTGCGGATACTTGTCGAAGAAGAACTTCGCCGCGCTCTGTGTGAAACTATTCATCCTCTTCACCTCCATCCATTCTTGCACCACAGCACGGACAGTATCTTGGCTTGCCGAACGGATCATGCATGTACACTATTTCATCATTGAATAATTCCCAACAGCACGAGCACTCGATGCACATCGGGCCCTCTATCCATCTCCCATGCCTGACCGGTACGGCATCTATGGTTGGCGCGTGGCTTATGTCCGTTATGGTTTGCTTTAGCACCGTTGTAGATGTGATTCCGTCAATAGAATCCCAATCCCAAAATGACTTAATATCTTCAATAAGCGCATCAGCATCAATCAATCTCATCGTTTTCACCATCCATTCTTGCACCGCACGCCGGACAGTAGCGGTATCCTTCGTCGCTCTCTTCGCCACATTCGGAACAGTTCCACAGAAATGCCAATCCATCGCAATGCGGATCGTTTTTAATCCAATGCCCATGCCTAACTGGTGCGACATCTGCGGATGGGACATCCTTTATTTGGATTGCCGTAAGCCTTCCTGCGAACACCATGTCACGCTTATGAAATTCTTTGCTTGCAAAGTTGTACAGATATTTCTTTGCATCCTCTCTCTTGATAAAGTCACTCATCGTCTTCCCTTTCTCCCTTATACGGTTCTGGCAATGGCATCCATGCAGTTACTTCAATGTCAGCATCCATCTCGTCACATTCGCTCTTGCCACATTCTGCAAGCAAATCCTCGCATATTGGCGAATACCACCACCACTTATCCTTGTAATGGATTGCCGTTGCTGTGAATGGCTTGTCTTTGATGTCTGCATAATAGGTCATAGGACGATGATTTATCCAAGTAATGTTTACTACCTCAAGGTCTTTCGGCAACCGTTCCCCGCACGGAATCCAACGAGGCTCAGCGTCTATGGTCGGTGCGGTGTCAACCTCAGCGAGGACGTGTGCCAGCATCCTGTCCATGTATCGCGCAATGCCAGCCGAGTAGCATCCTGAAAGTTGCGCTCCTCTTTCGATGATATCTTTGCTCAGTTGGTTAGCGTCAATCAGTCTCACCATTCCCACCCCCTGTCGATTTTCGGGAGCATCTCGCGCCACTCGGCAAACGTGATCGGGATGTCGCAGAAGTCTTCTCCGTCCGCTCCAACGATGACCACATCGCCGACGATGATGTCCCAGTTGAGGATGATGTTCTTCGGCTTGTTGAACATCTTCCCCTCTTCATCGCACAGGAGCACGATGTCGATCTGCTTGCCGTCCCTTTCAACCTCTCCCAACGTGACTGGCTCGATGTATCCGCCGATCGCACGCTGGAGGTTCTCAAGTGTGTCACTGATCGCTGTCATGTGCCCGTACTTCTCGTCAGGTCTTTTCACAATGCAGTTGATTTTCATTTCTTCACCTTCCTGTATCTGCTCCATCTGTTTCTCTTCTCTGCTTTGCAGACTGCCGACCGGATCGCGTTCTCGGACTTGCCGACGATCGCGGAGAACTCGGTCAGATTGTCTGCGATCACCAGAGGCCACTCGTATTCATCGTCCGTCACGAGTAGCCACAGGTAGTCCGCGCCGTGCACCTCACACTTCTGCCGTCCGCGCATCGTTGTCACCGTAGAAGCTGTTGATGAACTTCTCTGCCATCGCTGCCGCCTGTACAGCCTCACATGCGAGCGATACAGCGTGCACTCTCGCAAGCGCAGCGCAGTCCAACGCTTCCGGGAGATTGTCAGCCCGCACGCTCCTCCACATCATGTCCATCACTCTCGCCAGTTCGTTTGCTTCCTCCATCGCTTCGTCCTTCTCCTCCAAAGTGACTGCATATCCTTCGTGCATCGAGCCGAAGAGCGGATGCAGCGCGTTCGCCATGTCCAGTTCATCGCCCACCAGTTCGTTGACTGCGTTTCTCGTTTTCTTGTAACTCATCGTCTTTCCTCCATCAGTCTGTCGATGATGCTGATCGCCGTCGCCGTCTGATCAGCGATACTGATCAGCGCATCGTTGTTCTCCCTCAGGTTCTGGTTGATCCTTTCGAGTTCCTGGCATTTCCTCTTCAGAACGCTGTTTTCCTCGCCGAGTTCCTCGTTGATCTCGCGCAGATCCTGTTCGGCTTTCCTGTACCGCTCAAGATCCGCATCGTGAGACTGGCTCATCTTGCTGATCGTCTTCTTGAGGTCGATGCACTCCTGCACCTTGTCCTTAAGTTCAGCCTTGAGGATCTCGATGTCCTCCTCGTTCTTCTTCCGGAACTCTTCGAACGTGTCCTCGAGTGTGTGCGGTTTCGGCTGGTTCCCTTCGGATTCCCTCGAAGTTCCTTTCTGCTCCACATGCGACACTTCGACGGGCGGGAAGTTGAGCATCGTGTATTCGGTGCCGATGTCCTGCTTCTTGATCGTGCGCGGTCTTCCGCCTTTGACCTTGACGCCCGCGCCTGTGTCTACCAGCTGAACGATCTTCACGTTGTCGCCGTCCACATCCATGACGCGGTATCTGACGTTCTGTTTGTCTTTGACTGTGTCAAACTTCTGGATCTCCCTGTTCATGTCTCCTCCTATGCAGTGATCTGCTTCATATCCGCAAGCATCATCCGGTACTGTTCCGGAAGCGCGTGCTGTGTTTCTATCCTCTCCATGATCGTCGGCATCTGCTTGATGAACCTCGCTCTCTCGTTTGGGATCTCGCCCATGTCCAGCAGTGCCAGGTCTCTGATCGCGCTGATCCCGCCGAAGTAGATCCGCACCGCCTCAGGCAGCGCATCGAACTCCGACTGTGTGATGACCGTCCCTCGCTTGATCGCTTTCTCGGCGATCCTCCACAGTTCGATCGCTGTGTCCTCCTGCGGGTTCATCTCCTTCAGTACCTTGAAGATCGCTGCGGGCGGTGGCATCACGTATCCGTCCCATGTCTGGACGACACGCTTTGCCGCTGCCCAGATGACCTCGTACGGATACTCACTGAATGTGTCCTGCCACGCTGCGATCGTGTTCTTCGTGATTGGTTTGCCCTGCGGGTACATTTCCCGAAGGTAGGCCAGCACCTTCATCGTCTCTTCTCTATTCATCGAATAATCCTCCTTGAAGCATCTCGAGCACCTCGTTCCGGGGGCGCTCTCTTGCCGGCGTGTGTTCCTCACGCTTCTCCCATGTACGGACGGCCGCCTTCCAGTCCTTCATCGGGTTCTTGCCGACCTTCCATCCGTTGCTGGTGTAGAAGTCAACGAACCCCTCAGCGTTGACGGTGTTCCCGCGCTCGTTGCAGTAGGCTTGCACCTCTTCAACTGTGGGCGGTTTGAAAGCCTTTTTCGAAGCCTTCTTTTTGTTATCTGTTACTGTTATTGTTTCTGTTTCTGTTTCTGTTTCCATATGGGAGTCCATATGGGGATGCATATGGCTCTCCATATGGGCGTCCATATGGGACTCCATATGGGAGTCCATATGCTTCTCCCCAGAAGAGTTTTCCCCGCCGAGATTCTTGGCACGGGATGCCTTGTACTTGACCCTTCTGAGGATCTCCTTTTCCATGCGTTCATTGAAGTAATTGCCTTTGTCATCCTTGACGAACTTGCTGAGCACGTACTCAGGGCATTCGGGACACACTCTGTTGATGTACGCACGTGTCATGTGTCCGTGAGCGTTCTGGTAGCAGAGGAGAGTGATGTATGCACCACGCTCCTCCATCGACATCTCAGCGCATCCGGCAAGGAAGTCCTGATAATAAAGCAGTACTGCCGGTGTCGTATTCTTCATCATTGCCTCCTAAAACGGAATACTGTCATCCTGAATACTTTCGAAGCCAGAGGGCATCTGCTGCTGGTTCTGTGCCCCATATCCCGAATCATCCTTGCTTCCGATGAACTCGACTCTGTCAGCGGTGATATCGGTCGTGAATACCTTCTCGCCGTTCTTGTTGGTGTAGCTCCCGGTCGTGATCCGTCCAGTGATGCCGACCTGCTTGCCCTTCTTCAGATACTTCCCGCAGTTCTCGGCCTGTCTGCCGAAGACGGTGACACGCGGGAAGTCCGCTCCGCGATCGTTGCCGTTCTTGTCCTTGCCTCTGTCGATGGCGACGCTGAACGATGCGACCGCCAGCTGATCCTGCGTGTATCTGACCTCGGGATCTCTTGTCAGTCTTCCAATGATTGATACGATGTTCATTGATTCCACCTCTCTAATAATTCCTTGAGTTCGTCCGGTGTCATGGTCTCGATGCCCTGGCTCCGGCACTCTTCCTGTACTTCATCAATTAATCGGGACATTTCCTCGACTGTGTACGCCGATGAGCCCTTAAAGACCTTCAGCACTGTCCCTTTCTCCCTGTGCGCGACCTTCTGCGCCATCCAGCCTTCGCCCTTCATCGCCCATGTGATGATGAAGTCGTCCGCCGCTTCGTCCGTGACCATGACGTAATCGAATACTCCGACGCGCTGGATCATCTCCCTGTAGATCTCGATGGCTGTGGTGCGGAGTGCTGCAGCGAGTTTGTCCAGAAGCACCCACATGTAGGCGTTGGCATCGAGCGACCGCTTCTTCTTCGGCTTGCGGATCTCGACCTCCATCTCCTCGAGGATGCCGTTCTGGAAGAGATCCTCGACGGCTTTCGGGTCCTTTGCGGTGAAGCTGACCACCATGCCCTGTCCTGTCATCATCCTCTGGAAGTTAGTACCGATCATAGATAGTTCCTCCCAATGAGTTTCATGAACTCCTCGCGGGTATGCGTCTTCTCGTACTCCATCTGACACCGCTTCTTGACCTCTTCATCGAACCCCTTGTCGAAGTGGATGCCGAAGTCGCTCATGTTGTGATGCACCGGGCACAGCCAGATCCAGAAGCCGTTTTCCTCCGAGACCTGTCTGTTCCCGGCAAAGTAGATGTGGTGCTTGTGCACGTTGGGGTTACCGCACCGCCAGCACACCTTCTCAGTCTGCAAGATGCTTTTCATTGACGACCTCCCTCGTCACCCTCATGCCGTGGTCGACCATGATGTCCTCAATGATGTCCGCCTTCTCCGGATCAGTGAGCACCACGTTGATGTGGTTCATGTTGAAGTCAAACGGGTCAGTCTTCTCCCAGATCGTCAGCAGATACTTCTTCATGCCTTCGCTCCTTTCTTATCGAGTCTGAATACCGCATCCCGGTACTGCTCGTAGTTCATCATCTCCACAGACTCCACGCCGTAGTAGTTGAGGAAGGCAGTGACATCCGCGCCTGTGTGCTTAATGAGCGCAGTGATCTTCTTCGCATCCGCCATGCTGATCACCGGCACATCCTCTTCAGCCTTCTGTCTTCTTCTCGTCTGATGGTCGCTGTCGGGATCGTTCTTCGCATCGTCGATGAGGAACAGACCGCACATGGCGTACTTCCTCGCGTAGGACTCGCAGGAGCCTGTGACCTGGCTGTCGTCCATGCCCTTCTTGCTGGCTGCCTCTCTTGCAGCTGCGGATGCGCTGACGGACTCGCCTGTCTCGAGGTCTTTGATAGTGGCTGTGCTGATAACGTAGTTGTAAGCGCCGACATTCTCGATATGGTCACTCAGTACCAGCGTGCAGTTAAACTCTCTCAGAAGCGGTTTTACAGCCTCGTAGATACATTCTGCACTGCGATAGTTGAAACCGCCGAAGGTGTTCTTCTGATCCTTGCCGGCTTTGAGCCTCGTTTGGATCTCCAGTAGTTTTTTCATGTTCATCCTCCTTAAAGCACCATGTGCATAAACTGATCTGTTGTCATCGGGTCCCAGTCGTCGTAGTCTTCGGGATCTCTGTTCTTCGGTTCTTCGTCCTCGGCATAGTCGTCGAAGCGGTCGTCGTATTCCTCTTCACAAGTGACGAAGCTCATTCCTCCACCTCCTCAACTTTCGGCTCGATAATCGCCCACACTGTGAGCGCGAACCCCGCGATCTTGAGGATCGCCTCGACGTACGGTGTGCACAGACCGGCACCCGCGAAGCACATGACCGCACCCATGGCGAGCACGATTTTGTTGCTGTATCTGATCAATGTATCCATCTGTATCTCCTTCCGCTATTGACTAAATATTGACTAAGGATTGACTAAGGATTGACTATGTACACCGCCCTCGTGCGGTCCTCGAAGCTCTCCATCGGATCGTCGCCTATCAAAAGGTCGATTGTCCCTTCCGGGAATGCTCCTCTGTCTTGGACTTGAACGATCCCCACGCCCTCGATGTATAGCTCTGTCCCGAACTCGAACTCGTCGTTTGTTGCGACCGTGTAATACGGGACTGGCTCCGCACCTGATGCTGTGTAATAATTCTCTCCATCGCCTTCGTAGAATGCGTAGGCCGTGACCCTGTAGTCGCCCACATACTCATAAGTAGGCACAGGCTCTTCGACGACTTCCTGCTGGATCTGCTGATCAGGCATCGGTGTCGTCAGTATGCCGGCCATCACGAAGGCTGTGATGGCTGTCTTAAGTAATCCCACCATGACAGCCACCTCAGGCTCTCAGCTCCGCCTCTGCGACATCGTCGACCAGATACTCGTGAGCGTGATTGCGTCCGGCGATGCGGTAGTCGACCCCACGCATGATGCGGTCGAAACTCTCCTCGCCTCTGCCGAGGATCTTCATCGCTTTCGACTTCGAGATGTATATCTTCCCGCCGTTCTCGGAGATGATCCTGGCTACCAGTGTTCTCTTGTCCATTTCTCCCTCCTTATCAGAAGTGCTCAACTTTCCTCTGCGCTTGTCACTTGTGGCGTGACAGAGGTGTCAAAAAAAATATCCATAGCAACGTTCTTATCCTCAATGCCGAGGGCTTCGATGATGCCTTCGATCTCGTTGCTCTTGAATACACCCTTCTTGATCTTCATTGTGAACGTTTTCGGTGAAATACCAATGGATTTGGCGACCTCGGCCTGTGTTTTGCCACAGCTCACGATCGCGCCTTTCAGTTTCTGTGCGTTAACCATGCCTACCTCCTTTCTGTTACGTATCACGCAACATAATAATATATCTATGTTTGTTGCGCGTCAAGTAACTTTTGTAAATTCGTGATACATTTTCGTTGCGTGTGGTGTTAAACCGTGGTATTATCAAGTCCCAACCGATAGGAGAATGAGTCATGAAAAGCATCGGCGAAAGAATCAAAGAAAGAAGAACGGCTCTTGGCCTCACACTTCAAGACCTTTCCGACAAGGCTGGCGTGAGCCGTCAGACCATCTTCAGATATGAGAATGGTGACATCAAGAACATCCCTTCTGACAAGATCGAACTGATCGCGACGGCGCTGGAGACGACGCCCGCCTTCCTTATGGGATGGGATGAAGAGGAGCCACAGCAAGGCTACTACCTCGACCCGGAAGCGGCCGAGATCGCACAGGAAGTGTACGAGAGACCAGAACTGAAGGTTCTCTTCGATGCTTCCCGCAAAGTATCCGCAGAGGACATCCAGTTTGTGGTCGAGATGATCGACCGCATGGCAAAGAAAGAGCGGGGCGAGTAATGAGGGAAGATTATCGGACACATGAAGAGGCATACTGGCTTCAGATGATAAGAGAGCGCAAGCCGGTCAGAGACCTGATCGAAGTGGCAGCGGAAGCGACCGACAGCCAGATCACGCTCATGATGCGGCTGCTCATCGAGCTAGTTGAGGAGAGGGGCTAAGTGATATGCGAACTGAATATGTGAGAGTCCAGCTGATGGACTTTCCGCACTCCATTAGGGGGTTCACCGTCATGGTGGACTCAGAGGTTTATATTATCTTCATTAACGCGAGACTGTCGCACGACGCGCAGATCCAAGCCTACGATCACGAGATAGACCACATCGACCGGAAGGACTTCGACCACATGTATCCCGCGACCGTGCTGGAGGATCTGAGGCACATTGCATAGGAGGAGACGATGAGCAAGGAGCTGATGCGGTACCGCTTCACGTATGAGGGCAAACGGTACGCTGTCTACGGTCATTCGCCGAACGAACTGATCGACAAGGCAGCCGCGAAGAAGAGAGAACTGGAAGAAGGAAGACGGCTCGAGCGCAACGTGTCCGTCAATGCATGGAAGCAAGAGTGGCTCGAGACCTACAAGAGCAACAAAGTGTCGAAGAAGACGCTGGACGACTACAGATCCGTCCTGTCGCACCTTAATCTGACCATGCCGATGAAGGACGTGCGCCCTGTGCATCTGCAGAAGATCCTGAATGGTCTCGCCGGCAGATCCGAGTCGCTGATCAGCAAGTTCTGCATCCTCACGAAGGAACTTTTCGAGGATGCGGTAGACAATGGCATCTGCATGACCAATCCAGCGAGAAAACTGTCGAAGCCAAAGGGCTACAAACGTGCGAGAAGACCCCTAACGCTCGATGAGAGGCGTTTAATCGAGAAAGTGGCACAGACTTCCGTTGCGGGCAGATACGTGGCTCTGATGCTTTATGCGGGGCTCAGACCGGGCGAGACTGGCATCGTGCAGGGCAAAGATGTCGACCTGTCGAAGATGATGCTGCACGTGCGCGGGACGAAGACGAAGAACGCGGACAGGTATGTCCCTATCTCGGACAAGCTCCTGCCCTTCGTGAAGGATCTGAAGCGCGACGAGTACGCTGTGGTCAATGCGTACGGCGATCCGTCAACCAAAGAGTCCAGAAAAGGCCTCTGGCACAGGTTCAAGCGCGAGCTGAACATCGAGGCGGGCGCCAAGGTCGGCAGGAGATCCAAACACTCACCGCACGACCTGCCTCTCGAGGATCTCATTGCGGAGGATCTCGAGCCGTATCTTCTGAGGCACACGTTCTGCACGGATCTCGAAGCTGCGGGCGTGCCGATCAACGTCGCAAGGGACCTCATGGGGCACTCATCCATCACGATCACCTCGCAGATCTACACCCACCGAAGCGACGAGGCGATGCAGGATGCTGCGTCGAAGATGAACCGATACACCCCGGGGCTACGGGTCATCGAAGGCGACAAGAAAAGCGAGGCGATGGGTTAATTGCTGGGCTACCGAACTCTGGAAGCGTTGCAATCACACGATAGCATGCTGACTCTTAATCAGGGTGTCCAGGGTTCGAGCCCCTGATGGTGTACCAAGACGAAACCGTTGGAATTTCAACATCCAGCGGTTTTTTGTTTTCCAAGTGAAGAGGATGTCGCTCCTCTATATTCCCCCTATAACCCACATGGGGTGGGCTAAAAAGTGGGCTAAAAATCGCAACAAAAAAAGGGGTCAAAAAAGACCCCTCTTCATGCCAGCGTGTGGGCGGAGATGGATGACCCTGCGCTGTCGCTTCCTATTTAAATAGAAAAAGCGGGACGGATGGGAGTAATGCATAAAAGGTCTGAAGAGTGTGTGATCAAATGCTGAATGACCGTCCCGCTGTTTTCGCTATTTAGTTGGTGCATCAAGTTGATGCATCAATTTGTGCTTTTGTCGAGTAATTGTAGAGTAACTGTCGAGTTACTTCCCTGTGGTTAGATCGTAGACTTTGGTGTCATCTACTTCCGGAAGGCCTGCGACCGAAGTCAGCAAGGACACGATGCCCGCCAGCACCGATGCAGATCCGACCGCGAACCAGTCGACCTCGGTCACGCCGATCGCGTTGGTGCCGATCAGGGCAACAGCCGTCTGCGCCATAGTCTTTACCATGCGGATCAGCGCGGCCCGCAGCCACTGCTTCCAGTTATATCTGTTCATTATCTCTTCGCCTCCTCCAGGTCATCAATGCGATGGTTTGCGACCTTCATCTTTTCCTCGAACACGTCCGCCTTTGTCTCGAGGGCGTACACCCTCTCGATGACGTTGTTGTGCTTCTCGACTTCTTTCGTCAGGTGGCGGATCTCTTCGGTGATGGTCGCTTTCAGCACCTCGAAGTCGGTCTCGGCTTTGGCTTCCCTGCGCTTATCCATATAGAAGTTGTTGATCAGACAGACGAGGATCGCTGCGCCTGCCGATATAAGAGCTGCTGTCATATCCATCGCCTCCTCCTAACTGACCAGCCGCAGCATGGTCTTCGGCCCGACGGAGTAGTCGACGGAAAGCCCCTTGGCCTGCTGGAAGGCACCGACGGCCGCCTTCATTCCCGGACCATAGTGCCCGTCAATGCCCTTAGGATCATAGCCGTGACAGTACAGCAGACACTGGATCGCGCGGATATACACGCCGCTCATGCCGTACAGCCCCGGATGCCGAGACACTGCGCCGCGCGTTGCGGGACCGTATGATCCATCGACCTCGAGCCCCGCTCGGAAGTCTCTATTCAGCCCCACCTGGACGGCCATGATGCCGATCTTCTTCGTCGCCGGCCCGCGACTGCCATCGATGACCAGCTTCGCGCCTACGAGATCATTGAGGCCGCGCTGGCCCTTCTTGATCCGTTCTTTGACTGCGGAGGACCCCGAAGAGGTCGCCTTGCTTCCCGTGCTCTTCGATACGCCCGGGCCATTCTCGAGCGCCATGATGACGTGCGAGGCTTCGTTCAGGATGATGTCGCCTGTCATCAGGAGCCGGTCGCTTTGAGTGTACGCGCTGCCTGTGTACAAATAAAAAGCGCCCGTGCCATACAGGGCGCTCCTCATGTTGCCTGTCCACAGATCCTTGCTGACCTTGATGCCGACCGCGTTGACGATGGCAGCCACCATCGCGCTGCAGTCTGTCTCGACCGGCTTCGTGATCCTTGCCGGGTCCCATCCGACGCGGGCCAGCTCCTGATACAGCGTCGTGCGCTGGTTCTGATCATATCCGACCCTATTGTTGTTGGCGATCCCTCGACAGATCTGTGCGGCTTTCTTCGCCTTGCTCCGGTCCTTGAACCGCAGGACGCAGTTCTGTCTGAAGTAGTACCAGCGACCGACCTTGACCTCGAGCCCTGTCTGATCGCCGGCAGCACCTCCCGAGGCTCTGCCCCGTTCATCGATGGATGCCCATCCGCATTGAATGCTCATTTTTTACCCTTTCTTATGCGATTCTTATCGCCTTTATAGTTCCGCTAAATGTAATAGCTACACTTGAACGCACGGTTATTTCGTACTCTCTTGTGCTTGCGTGATTATCAAAGTTAACGATTGTTGTGCTTGGTGGAATAGACGTTGTCCCTGTGATAGGCACGGCATTATATTGATAGCCAGAAGCCTTCCATGCTCCGCCATCATCTCGATACCTGTACGATACACCTCTATATGTACCACTATCCACTGTTCCAAGGTTTGCATAGATTACAAGTATCCATGCCCCTCTCGGAACAGAAATGGAGATGCCTGTGTTTTTTAAAGAACCACCACTTGCGATAGATATATCTTCCCCACTATTTGCAATAATTTCGCCGCGATCGGCTTCCGCTTCGAGGAGCTTCGTGAGTAGTTTCTTCATGTTAAGCATCAAGCGCACCCCCTTTCAAGCGAAAAGGAGCGCAAAGCCTTGAGAATACCGCTTTTAAGCAGTACCCCCCCCCAAGTCTGTAAAGAACGCTAACCGTTACGTTGCCAGCCGTTCTTGCAGAACTCGCCGTATTGTTAAGCCCAACATACACCGTAGAGTTTGAGTTAAGATGCCAGCGCGAAATAACAACGGTATTGTGCGCACCACCTTCTTTATAAATCCCAACAATGCCAATAGGCGTATACCCAGCCTTGGCTACGCTACCCTCAGCCGCGCCTGTACCACCAGCCGCCAACTCAACGCTACCAAGGTTCACTTTTTCAACAACATACATCCTCGTCAGTTTCGTCAGCATCTTCTTAATGTCGAGCATTACACGATCACCTCGCTTTCCCATCCAAGTGCCTGTATCGCTCTGTACAGGTCACCATCGGTTGTTCCTGCCGCCGCAGTTGTGTCGAGTTCCAGCAGACCGCCAAGTTTGTCTGCGGAGATCTTTTTCGTTTCAGATCCGTTATCGATCGCAAGATAATCAGCGGAGCCAGGAGCCCCGCTGAATTTGTTCAGTTCATGTATCTGCATAACGTCCCTCCTTAATCAGAGAGTTTGTTCTCCGAAATGTAGTTTCTGATGCCTGTGATCTTGCCCTTCAGAGCAGAGTCAACCGCGAAGAATGACCCCTTGTTGTTGCTGGAAATAAGATCGCCTGTTTCAGCGTCGATCTCGTCATAGGTAAAGGTTACCCTGTCCCCGCCGTTTACGTTGAGCACCGCGAAAGAAGCGAGCTGTTTGATGATGTTTTTATCCATTGATGAGTTCCTCCTGTTCTGTGATGTAGTCCTCAAGACTAAACACATCGTCGCCGATATTTATGTACTGTTCTAAAAGCTCGCCAGGATAATCGAGCCGTTTCATCGCATACCCTTTTTGCTTTGCTTTCAGTTCCCACGCAACTTTTAGCCCGGGAGTACCTTCGATAATAAAATACTGCCGCGCTTTATCTGATACCCAGCAATCGCCGTCGCCCTCTTTCTGTAAAAAGACCTGATACTCGACATTGTTTTCTATGGTCTCGCTGAAGATATCGTCGATGTCAACATAACACAGGCCATCATCGCCGATCCGCGCCTCTCCTATGTCGCCGAACAATGGAGTAGGAGTCTCATAGCAATACAGCGCACGATCCGCATAGTTTTCTGTCTTGACCGCTCTCGCTTTCGTCCCACTTACAGAAATATTTCCATTGACTTTAGTATCTCCAGATAGGTATATCTTCCATGTGTCGTTCTCTCCAACGCTAAGAGAGGCTTTCCAAGTCGCGCTTGATCCATAACCGTTGTATGCGTCTAATTTTACGTACCTATTATGTACAGTAACCTTTGACGCTGAGCGGTCTTTATTTCCGACAGGCGCGGCTTCTATTTTTATCATATTTTCCGCTTCCATCCATACGGTGCCGGCACTCGCGTCCGGCTCTATATAAAGACCGTACTGTTTGGAGCGGCTATTGTATATGCGGAGATAGCCGTAGTATGTGCTGCCGTATGTGTAGCCTCCCATATTCGCCGACGTTGTTTCACCGACAAGGCTGGAACATGCAAGCTCGTTATTATCGAGGTCGAAGTATACAAGCCCGTTTTTGGAAGTGATTTTTCCAGCTGTGATCAGATTCGCCCACAGGTTGCCTACTGTGATCGCGTTCGCGTTGATCGCGCCATCCATCGTGATTGCGACATCATCATACGGTCCATTGTAGCCGTTGTGTGAGTGACCGAGCCCTGATGCGTTCCATCGCCACACGTTCACAGCCTGGTTGATATCTTCGTTATCGAGGATCAGGAACTCCTCCGGCTGCCCGGCCGCATTCGGTTTCATAACGACATAACCGCCTTTGTTGCCGGTTATCATCTCTGTCGCATACTGAATTGCGCTGTCCATGATGTCGACGGTCGGCAAGTCCTGTATCATGCTCTCAATAGTACCTGTCATAGCCTGCGCGAGCGTCGTCTGTGGAGTACCGAGCTCAATACTATCGTATCTGTCAAGCAGGACATTATATACAGTCTTTATGACTTTTTCTTTGACTGCTTCGACTCCGAGCTTCGGATAATATACTGATACCGTGTCGCACAGCCTGACTCTCTGAAGAGGAGCATAATCCTTATACTCCTGCGTTTGCCAAAGCTGAACAAAATCAACATCGACCGTTTGCGACGGGAGCCATGCATAAGAATTTTGGAACTTAGTCGTCGCTGCATTCCTTAATTCTGCGACCGTTGGCTTGTCCTTGAAGTCACTGCTCATATCGAGCGTCGATGCCTCGATAGACGTGTAAGCCACCTCAATCGGCTCATCTGTTTCGGTTCTGATGATGAGGAAGCTCTGATCGGTCAAATATGCCGTCCGGAGAGTTGCACCGGAGAACACAAGATACTTCTCCGGGAGTGTCACTATCTCCCCGGTCTGAGAGTCGAGCCAGTACGGAACAACAGCATTATAAGTATCCGAATTATCCTCGGTATACTTCAGGTCGGTCATGTTCTTGCCGTATCTTATTTGTACACCTGAGTCGACTCCTCTGTTTGTGTATAAACGTACGTTGAACCTGTCGAACTGATAGTCGCCCTTGCCATATACGTCCAGCAGAGACCCTTGTTCTCCGCCGAGTACGCTCCTGACGTTTTTCGGCTCGTCAAGTTTGTACCGCCCTGATGCGGACTTACTCGTCCAAAATGAGAACGGATTCGTGTTTGCGCTGTTTTTTGATATCTTCTGCATCGCATCTGAGCAAGATCCAGCCTCAAATGGCATGACGACGATATCGCTCAGCCTATAACTGATATGATGTGCATTGAATGTAACCACCCCATCGATAGGGGCGCTCTTTGCATAGATATCAAAAGGCTGGATATCTCCCGTATCATCATGCGTTGCAGCTATCACTCGTCCGATCTTTATTTCGGAATAATTCTCTCCATCGACAGGGTATGTGAACTCACACTCGTATATTCCGTTGCGCTCTTCTGTGACGATGCAGCTCATACAGTCAGAGAGACGACAGATGCCATTGGTTAGGAATCTTCGCTCAGAATGCTCGTATAAAATCGGGATCATATTTTCCACCACCTTGGCGTCATTGCGACCTTAGAGATACCTGTGCCTATCCGGATGCTGTTTGCACCTGGCACGAGCACCGGGAAGTCGTCGCCCGCGTTCTGAATGTAATCGTTCCGTGGGACCATCGCGCTGCCGGACATCTCCCACGCTTCCATCGTGTCGCAGTCGATGTGGATCACCTGCGTGCTGGACGTGCCGTTGATGGTGATCGACTGGCTGCCGATCGCAAGCACACCGTGGCCGGTGACCTCGATCAGAGGCTTCGCGTCGAACAGCGTCGGGTTCGTCAGCGTCTTCGTCGTGGTCGTCCAAGACTCTTCAGTCTCGCCGGAAGTCAGCCAGCGCTGCGGCATGCAGTTGAACTTGATCGAAAAGTCGCCGGTTCTCCGCCCGACCTGAGACACACTCATGCCGTCATTGAACGAAGCCATCCTGTATTCATCCGTGTAGAAGTCATCTGTCAGTCTTTTGTACCCGATGCGAGAGGCGAGCGCGTTCCTTAAGTTAGAGATCGCACTGTTGAAGTCCGCCTCGTCATCGCCATGCAGAAAGCATTTGTACTCGACCTCGATGTTCTCAAACCTTCCGTGATCGATGGAGATCGTGCCGTTTCTCCCTGGCACTTTAATCATTTCGACGTCACGCTCCGGAGTATCAAACACGTTCACCTCAGCAACGTACACGCCGTACGCTCTCGAGTCGATGCCGTCGAAAGTGAATCCTTTGTAATATGTGCTTATTACGCCCATGCTTTAGCCCTCTGTTTCTGAAGTGTGACCAGTCTCGCCTCGACCTTGGCCGCCAGCTCGTTCACGTTCATGCCGTCGGATGCGTACACGTTGATCGTAATGTCCCCGCTGTTCGCACTGCTTGCTTCCGCGATGTCGCGCATGAGCTGTCTTCTGCCGTACAGGATCTCGTCATTGCGTTCGCCAGCACCAAACAAAGTAGCACCAGAGAACATATACGGCTGATCTTCTGCCTTCTTGTACCATTCGATCGAAAAATGCGGCAGCGATCCTTTGCCCGCCACGCCGTAGGGGAACTCTCCGCCGCTGACACTGAAGTGGGGCAATTTCAGGCCGCTGAAAATATTACCGAAATGGATCGGGAAGAACCCGCTGATCCTCTCGACGATGCCATTGATGGTCTGCTTTGCGTTCTCGAACGGCTCGGTGATCTTCTTCTTGATGTTGGAGAACGTCCTGATGATGCCCTGGACGATCCCGCTGAAGAATCCAGTGATGCCAGCCCATGCCTGACGTATGATCTGTACTGCGGACTGGAAGAATCTGACCACCGACTGAACGGTGTCTTTGATGTTCCACCAGAGCTTGATGAAGAACGCTCTGAACGCTGAAGAAGTATCCCACAGGTACATGAACCCTGCAACCAGCGCGGTGATCAACCCGATGATGATCGTCACAGGCGATGCGAGGACTGCGAACACACCTGAGAGTGCGCTGATGCCCATCGCGATCCCGCCGATCAGAGTGAGAAGCGGTCCGCCGATAGCAAGGAACGCTGTTATGCCGACAACAGCCTTCGCAATGATCGGATGCGCTTCCATGAACGCAATAAAACTCTGGATCGCCGGCAGGAGGTTCGCGCTCACCCACTGAGCGAGCTGTGAGACGACCGGAGCCAGCTGTGCACCGATTTCCTCTTTGAGGTCGCCGACCGTGTTCTTCATCTGCTGGATCTGACCGAGCGGAGTGTTGGCGAGGGTCTCGTTCATGTTGCCGACGTTCTGGTTGATGACTTCAGCCAGCATCGCGGCTCGTTCCTCTTCAGTGCCGTACTTTAAGACCTGCTCCTGCGCCTCATCGAACGTGATACCGACTCTCGTCAGCGCGCCCGTGTTTCCCTGCATGGCTTTGCCCATGAGGTTCGCCACGTTGACAGCGTCCTGCGTTGTCGCATTGAAGCCCTTCTGCTGCGCGAGTAGGTTGTCCATCGCGGGGAGCAGGGCATCGACTGTCTCAGGGTACTGCGCGAACGTTGCAAGCTGCTGCGCACCGGAGAGGGATACCTCGTCGCCGATGATGCCCGTCTGCTGGATCGCGGACGCGAGATCCATCGTCGCCTGTGCAGCCTCTTCAGATGCGCCCATTCGTGTGCGGTAGATCTCTGTCAGTTTCTGCTCGGCGAGCATCTGCACCTCGTACGCATCCAGGGCTTTGTTGATCCCTGCAATGAGCGGTATAGATATCGCCGTCATCAGCGCGCCGCTCTTCGCAAGCGATGCACCGACGGACGAGATCTTATCGGACAGCGTGGTCGATACTCGTGTGCCGGCTTCAGATCCGGCTCTGGTGGCTTCGGGGTTTAATGTCTTGCTTATCGCCCCGGAGATGCCGTCTGCGGATGGTATGATCTGTACATACGCTTGTCCTAATGTATCAGCCATTTGTTCCGCCTTTCGTTATCTTTTTCCAAGCAGCGAGGAAGTCCTCGCCACTGTCATAGCCTTGATTGGTTTGTTTCGGCTCTTGCTTCTCAACAATGAAATCAGACAAGAGCTCCGGACGGTTTCTGCCCTTCGCCGCATCCTCAGTGAAGCTGTACATGAGCATCGCAAGCTCATCCGCAGCCTTCGCCGCTGAGATGTACGCGGGGATGTATGTGATCCCGCCCATTTTCATCATGATCCTTGAGTCTTCCCTCAAACCGGAAGCGAGCACTGCCAGCAAGGGGACCGGCAGTGCCCACATATCGAGAACGTGGTACGTCTCCGCGAAGTCGCACACGAGCGCATCTTTGTCGAGTGCGTACATCCCGGCGAGGATCATCAGTTTTTTGTTTCAGTCGCCTCTGTCAGCGCGGCAAAGATGTCCTCGAGCTGTTTCGTGAGATCCTCAACATTCACGATGCCATCCTTGTCTCTGATGTGGTCGTACAAGGCCTTTTTCTGCTCCTCTCCGAGGAGTTTATCGAGAATAGGGAAGACACCTAAGCCGTCCCCATGCTGGACCTTATAGAAGTCCTCTAAGAACTCTACGTTCTGCAGCATCTTCTCATTGACCTTGAACTTGAAACCTGTTCCTGTTGTTCCTTTTACCATGTCCTTCTCCTCCTGTTTGCGGCTGCTTCAGTTAAGCCTGTTTGAGATAAGTCTTCGCTGCATTGTAGCCAAACGCTGCATCGCCAGGCATTGCAGTGATAGTGATCTCGTATCCAACGGCCTCGTTGTCAACGTAAGAGACCTCTCCGATCTCGCTGACCTTCCCGTTCGGGATCACTTTGCGGGTTGCCGCGCCGTCCGTGCCGATCATGTCGATGACCCAGCAAGCAGCGGGGACGTCTTTGCTGTTGTGATTGACCGTGATACCTGTGGCAAGAGTGCCGGATACGTTTTCTTCCCCGAAGACAGCCTTCAGCACGTTGACATCAAGAGCTTCAATGAGCTTGAAAGAATAACTGGTCTCTTTCTCTGTCGTGACCACGGCAACAATGTCGCCGCCCCATGCAGGGATCGTCTCGGTAGAGGGCGAGAGGTTTTCCTTCAGGCCGTCATCAGATGCATAACCGAGGCAGACGAACGCATTGTCCAGATCTGCATCGGTTCCCGCCGGCAGTGCCGTGCCAAGCGGTGCCCAGAAGATCGCGCCGCCTACTTTCGGCTTGCCGAAGGTAACTTTTGTTGCGTCATTCGCCATATCTATACCTCCATGTGATAGATGTTATATGTGGATTGATACCTGTACCGCCCGGATCGCGTGTCCGTGTGGTTGTAACAGGATGAAAGCTCTGCCCGGCCGATGTTCACGAGCATCTGGAAGTCATCCATGGCGTCTCTGACCCGTTCATCGAGCGAGGCCGCGTCATGGAGACTCTTTCCGTATGACTGGAACGCGAACGAAGACACAGACACCCTGTCCTGCTTTCTCCCGCCGACTCGTTCGATGATGACCAGCGCATCAGGCCATTCCGGATAATCGTCCGAGGGGATCTCCGGGACTTCCATCAGCACGGGCACATCGAGCTTGCCGGTGAGGTATTCGATTAAACGTTCTTCGATCATACGGATCTCCTCACTTTCTCAAGAGTGTTGTTCTCAAGGTTGTCGCGCTCTGCCTCAGGCGTTGCTGGGTAAACGGCTGCACCGACACGTTCGGGGTACTCCGTTCTCTCCTCAGCCACATATCCGGGGCCTGCTGCCTGTTGCATACTCTGTGCGTATCTCATACAGATAGCGAGCATTTCGTCACGCTTCAGAAGGTTTCTGATTCCCTCTTCATTGCGTTCGAATCTAATCATAGACAACCACCTTGACCTTCTTGTTCCACCGAAGCGGGATATTCGCCTCGATGCCCTGTGTCGGCTCGCCGAGTGTGCGGTACTTCTTGCCGAATACGATGACCTCTTTGTCGACCCAGTCGTGATCGTCGCCTTTCGGCAATGCGATCACATATGCCAGGCGTTTGCCGTGCACCTGAGTGACTTCGTTGATCTCGTCTGTAGAAGGCTCGCCCACCAGCACGCCGTCCACCGTGACCTGTTCGGGCTCATAGACAGGTCTGTTGAAAGCATCCGTGCCCGTCTTGGTCTTCGTCATGAGGATCACGCTTGTCGTTTTGATCATCGCGCTCACCCCTCATTCAGATCTTCGAGCGGGCTGTGGCTCCCGATGCGGTTTCCGACGCCGAGCATCTGCTTCTCAGCCTTGGAAAGATAGATCTCTCCTGCACCGCCGCCGCCACCGATCGTCCAGCTCTGCGAATAGCCGAGTGCCGACATGCTCCCCTGTGTTGCTCCCAGAGGGACACCGACATCCGTGCCATCGCCGAGGGATCTGATGACCGCTCTGCACGAGACGATCCTCTTGACCTCGCTGCCGGCTTCAGAGGCATACCTGTCTATCATGACGCCGACATCATCGAGAAGCGTTGTGCAGATCGTCCGTTCAGACTCGCTAAGAGTTCTGCTCATCCTTGCCTGCACGTTCTCAACTGTCGCATATGCCATCGGGATCACCTCACTTCTTGGACTTCGCTGTTGCTTTCTTCTTCGGCTTCTCTTCAGGTGCGTCCTTCAAACACACCAGTCTGAGATCCGCAAGATATGCTCCTCTCTCGTCACTGCAAATGAAGACGTCCCCAGATTTCCTGAGGACGCCTTCTTCCAGATCTTCAAAAGAGACGAGCGTTGTCGCCTTCTTCATACCGTCACCTCATTAAGCTGCGGTTGTGACTTTGCAGACTCTGTCAGCAAAGACCGGCAGAGCGGTAACACCGGAGTAGACGACGGTCTCGATCGCACCGTTCTCGTACTTCGGAGAGACATGGACAGCCATCAGGCCGCTCTCATCTGCGGTCATCTCCATGCCATCGATCATTGTGCAGTTCGCAGCGACGACGTCGATGTTCTCGCATGCTGTGGAGTAGACAGTGCCAGCGGTGACGTTGCTGTCGAGGATCACGGTGCCGAGGCCCATGAAGTTCTCGATGTAGGAGATGCCGAAAGCGTTCTGGACGGTGATGTCCGCGCTGCCGAGGTAATCGTATGCATCGTCGGTGTTGACGAAGTGGATGGGAGTGAAGACCTCATCCTCGAACTTCTTCGCAACGTAAGCAGCACCCTTGGCCAGTTTCGCCTTGAAGTTTGCAGCGGTTGCTGTGCCGACGCCTGTGACGTTGGTCGCAGCGATGATGGACTGTCTGACCTTCGCCTGAGCCTGTTTGATCAGAGAAGCGTTAGCACCACCTACAGCGCTTGTGTAACCGATCTTCGCGATCTTCTCGATGCTGACGAGGTTTCTGTACTTGGCGAAGCTGATCTCAACGACGGTGCCGTTATCCATTGCGATGTTGGAGTCTGGGATCAGAGCCTTTTCTGCGACTGCCGTGTTGCTGAGGGTGCCGGAGCTTCTGTAGATCTTGAAAGCGGTACCCGGAGCGACGACCTGGACGTCTTCCTTGCCCAGCAGAGCAAGCAGATTGTGCAGATCGGACTGGAACTTCGCGACAGCGTTGATTTCCTGCGCATGTGCCTGAATTGCCATGTTAGCCATTATTCTTATCCTCCTTAGAATAATTCGATATTGTTTTCAATAGCTTTGATTCTCTCTTTTTCGTTCTTGATCGAGAGAATCTGTTCTTTTGTAAGCGTCGGAGCCTTCGCTTCGCCTCCGTCTCTCACACTCGGATATGCAGACCCGGATGCTTTGACGAATCCCATGATCCCCTCAGCCTGAGCCTTCAGATCCTCTTCCGAAGATCCTCTAAGAAGTGAAGCAGGTACGCCTGTCTCCTGCGCGATCCGCTCTCTTAGGGCTCGCTCTTCATTCGCCGTCTTGATGGCGTCGAGTTCCTTCTGGAGCGATTCGGCTCGTTCAGTCGCCTTCTGCAGTTCTGTCTTAGATTCCTCTTCGATCTTGTCAAACTTCAGAGCTTTCTCCTTCAGTTCCTCAAAGTTCTCATACTTGGCCTTCTCTTCTCCGAGACGCTTCTGTACGATGGCGTTGAGTTCCGCCTGTGTGAAGGTTCTCTCTTCCGTCTGCTGTTCCTGGGCTTTTACCTCAGTGTTCTCCATCGTTTTACCTCCTGATGTATGAGTTCGACCGCGTTTTGTGGCACGCGTTGCCATATAAAAAGCCGACTACTGCGCCGGCTCCGTTTGACTTTGCTCTTCGCGTTCCTTCCGCTGTGCGTAGGCTTCGCGCTTCTGCTCGTTTATCTGCTCTTTGTTCTCTTGATACGCTTCCCGGCGCATCGCGTTGATCTTGTCCTGCGGGGATGTCCCTTCCGCGTCATAATACTGCTCGCGGAGCTTCTCGGGTCTGTATCCCTCGACATCCATGTCGCTGGAGAAGCGGATCGCGAACGTGCACATGCAGTGCGCATGGATATGGTCTGCGTGGTCACCGCTCATGACGGCCTTAGAAGCTCTCTGCCAGCCGTTTGATGCGAGGGTGAGGCAGAATGCACACGAGTCTCCTCCGGGAATCCACGCCCATTCTGCGCCGTCTCTGATGGCATTCTTCAGCGTGGTGTCAGCACCGGCCCTCTTCACCAGTCTGCTGACCGCATCGGCTGTCACGCTCGGGTTCATGTTCTTGGTACCCTGCACAGCCTTTGCCACATCGCCGTAGGATGCCGTCCTTGCCGGCACAGCGGGTCTGATCTTCTTCCCGGACAGGGCCGCGACCGCATCGTACATCTCGCACGCTGCAGCTGCGCTTCCCTCGCCGTACTTCGTGGCGACCGCATAACAGTGTTTGATCAGGAGATCGATGCCCTCGCCCTCCGTGAGAGCTCCGGACATGACCTTATTGCTGATGAACGTCATGTAGTGTTCGACATCCTTCGCAGCAGTTCGGTCGAGCCTGTTAAGCGTTGTTATGTATTTGTCCCATGTGCTCCGTTTTATGTTCATTTCATGCTTTTGTCATCGATGTAGATGTCGGCGTATACCTTTCTCGGATTGTGACCGAGCATCATGACCGCTTGCGGGCAGTTCTCATTCACGTAGTTGAACAGTAGCCCCTGTTTTGCGCTCCACTGGATAGCCTCTTCAAGCCTGTGACCGTCTCTGCATGTCCACAGGATGATGATGTCGCCTCTCTGTTGTGCGCGTCTGAGTCTGTTGATCAACTGCAGATTCGGTTGCCCGTCTATCTGGATCGTGCCATCAAAGTCCACTGCCAGTATCATTCACGGTGCTCTCCATCTCATCCAGCAGCTGCATGCCTCGCTCGCGCTGTTCCTGTGCCTTGATCCTGCGGATGTCCGCCTGGTCGAAGCCGATCATCTCGAGGAACACGTCTGTCTGTGCGAAACTGCCCCGGGAGGATGCGATCTTGATGGCTGCATCCGCCGTGGATGCAACAGACGGCATTGCCGGGTTCTTGAAGTGTGCGACGACTTCCTTCTGCGCGTCGCTCAGTTTGTCGATCGTTGTGTCTCCGGCAATCGCCATCGCCATGAGTGCGATCATTCGCAGTGCATCACCGTTGCCCGCGTTCAGCTGTTCCGCCATCGTGATCAGCGTCTGAGACTGTGCCAGGATAGCATCGCTGGACGTCGGGTTCGCATCATTGACGACACCCGTGTCCGTCACGGACAGGCCTGTCGCTGCGCTGAACTGTGTGGCGAGCATCCGCAGCATCTGAACGTGTGGCTCGATGCTACCCTGTGCCAACTGCCCGAAGGTCGGCTTCTCGCCTGTCTCGGGGTTCGTTGTCGATGCGATGATGCTACCCACATACTGCTTGAACTTCTGATTAATGACCTGATCGTACTGGTCGTCAGTGATGCCCAGCAGGTATTTCTGCGGAGCGGTGGAGAACTCGAGCCCGATTGTCGCGTTCGCCACCGTTCTGACATAACTCTGAATGAGTCGTCTTACTGGCTCCTTGATCCTCGACCGACCGAACGGCTTTGAGCTCGTAGCATTCCAGATCAGCGGCTCCATCAGAGGTCTGCCCATCTTGTGCGGTTTATACTCGGCTCTCCAGTGCGCACCGAGTCTTGTAAGAACCACGATTGCTTCGTCCGTATACAGGTTGATCATCGACGGAAACCACGTCTTTTCCTTCGAACTATCTGGCGCCGTGTCGATGATCGCCATCCCGCAGGAGATCCTGCCCTTTTCGCCGTCCCACAGTGCAGCTGCAGTCTGTGGCGAGTGGAATCTGATCTTGCATCCGTAATCAGGATCTTTGGACAACGTCGCGAACGTGCAGCCGAACTTCAGCTCGTCTCTGCACGCCTTCATGTACTCCGCGAGCAGTCTGTTCCCGGTGACGATCGTGTTCAGACCGTCGATGTCCGCTCCATTTTCGCCTACAAAGCCATCAAACATGGAACGGGACGCCAGTACGTCGACTGTCTTTGCGCCCCATGCACAGGCGATTTCGAGGTTGCTGAGTCCATCAGGAAGCGCGATACCGAGGTTGACCTCATCGAGTGTGATCTTGCCCTCGTAATATTTATCCTTGGTGTCGTTGCATGGGCGGTGTTTGTTGTAGACATCCACCAGATCCCGCAGCATCACGCGCTCGCGTTCGCCGAGTCCCTGTACAGTATTTGCTGAGATTGTTAAATTCATTTCTTCACCCTATCCGCATTTTCTTACTTGGATCGCGTTTTGATGTGATTGCGCCCCAATAGGCAAGCGATGCGGCCTCGATCGGTGTGGAATTGTCTCCACCGAATCCCCAGCCGCCGCCGATCGGTCTCTTGACCGAAGTTATAGCACTGTCTCTTAACATCTCCTGTCCCGAATACCATGTGATGGCGTGCTCGTTGAGCGCGTTCGTGAGCCCTCCGACCGCAGCGATCACATTCTTCACCGATGGGCGGATCACCGAGCCCTTATACTTCCATGTGGGCGCGATCCTGTCCACCAGCACGTCGACACCGTTGCGTCCGTCGATGACTACGCACGATGCCTTTTGATACCGTTCGTTCAGCCAGTCGGCCAGCCACTGGATGCCGAGCCCAGACGGTTTCGCTGCGATCAATGAGATCCTCGCTGGCCCGTCTTTCGGGATCACAGCACCGCACAGGCACACCTGCGAGCCGTCTGCGGAGAATTTCACCCCGTACGCGGTCTTGCCCTCTGGTTTCTGCTCGTCGGATCTGCACGCATCCCACACGTCTGCGGGGATCGCGTAATCGAGCTTGTGCTCCACGATGGGAGTCCACCAGCCGAGACGCTCCCGGGCGAATCCGTCTGCGTCCATTGCATCGAACTCGTCCAGCACCGTCTTTTCTGCGATTCTGTACCCCATCGCTGGGTTTGTTTGATATGCGTACTCGAGAATATTGTCTCTTGTAATGCCCAGGACATCGAACTCACCCGGAACACTCCACTCGAGCCACCAGGCGTTCCCTGTTTCCTCTGAATGCGCTGTTTCGTGCATCTTTGCAAACACGGTGCCGTTGCATGATGGCCCCGGAGGAGTGCCGATGTAGATCTGCTGTGGCATCTTGTACCGATCAGACACATCAGATGCAGCAGAAATAACAGGAAGCATCCCCTCCTGTTGTTCTGTCGTCAGTTCCTGCGCCTCATCGATGATAATCACCGAATACGTGCCACCGCGAGACCCGCTGTTTGTCCTTGTGGCGAACTCGATGCAGCCGCCCTCATGGTAACCGCCGTATTCGTCTTTCCAATCTTTGAAGTAGATCCCCTCATAGCCTCTCGCCCTGCTGATCCTTTTGACATCATGCGCGAACTCCGGGAATCGTTCCTTGTTGTCGAACAGATCGAGCATCGCATTGAACATTTTCCTGCTCGTGTTCCCATGATGCGCAGAGTACAAGACGTTACGGTGCTCGAAATCAGCCATGTAAGCGGCATAATACCGTGCAGAGTAGCTTTTACCGTTCTGTCTCGGCTTTGATATGCCTATGACCGATGCCGCCGGCGATCCATCTTCATTTCTTGCCAGCATCAGCTCAAACTCATAAACCTGCGACGGGTAGAACGTTGCACCGCCTTCCGCAACGAACACATCTACCACCGCATCGCTGTTTGAGTATGCGTAATCACCAACCACCGAGAAGGTCGGTGCCTGGTTACCTCTTTTCAAGTTTCTCTCTCAGGCGGTCATGCTTCGATACTTTGACTTCTTCCGGATCTGGAAGAGCTTCAATCTCCGCCATCACTTCCATGAGCCTCTTGGAATTGGCTGCCATATCTCTTCCACTCTCGCAGTTGTCTATCGTTTCCGCCAATTTATCGCGGAGCGCGATCAAAGTATCGCGTTTGCTGCCGCTCTTCGCCGCTTCTACAAGGTTCATCGTCCACCTCCACTATTTCTTTCACTCCATTGTCATCACATCCCACCCCGGATGTGG
>OCVV010000762.1_pt1 | contig 26879 bp, 42 predicted proteins | sample 1539721 | NCBI WGS metagenome assembly OCVV01 (sample SAMN02144230, study PRJEB22623) | gut metagenome | biome: sheep rumen | host: Ovis aries | place: New Zealand | reverse complement strand
GAGCCACAGCGGGTAGCCCGCGAGCGCCGAGAGGTCGGTGTTGTTGAGGTAGTTCGAGTAGCTGTAGAACCAGGGCGTCGCGCCCGTTCCCTCCCTCACCCTCTCAAGCCACCTGAGCGCCCATGACGGGTCGTTAGCCAGCGCGTCGCCCTCCCAGTCCAACACAGGTATGAAGCGGCCCTGGTACGGCCTCACGGCCTCCAGGAAGCGGTCAGCCTCGGTGTCGTGGTCGCTCCACCCGTCGTCGTTCGCGAAGTGATAGATGCCCAGCAGCTTGCCGCTGGCGAGGGTCGCGTCCGCCTGGGCGCGGAAGCACGGGTTCGTGTAGCCCGCGCCTCCCGTCGCCTTGACGATGACGAAGTCCGCGTCCAAGGCCGCAATGTCGATGCCCTCCTGCCAGGATGAGACGTCCACGCCTCTAAGCATCCTGCTTCTCCTTGAGCCTCATCGCCCGCTGCTCGTTCTTGATCTTGTCGGTGACCATCTGGCCCTGCTGGGACGCCTTCGTGAAGTTGAAGTTCTCCCAGATTGAGACGCACAGCGTCACGAACGCCACGGCCCCGCTGATTCCGGTGACCACGGCCTCCGTGTCCAATGTGACCCCCAGGAAGCTCATCCCGAAGACAATCAGGATGGCTGCCGCCTTGACGACCTGCTTCACAGTCTCGTTCATGATTAAGCCTTTCCGTGTTTCTCCAAGTACTCGTCGACGTCACAGCCGACGAGCTGGTCCATGTACGTCTTCGTCTGATGGTTGCCGCCCTCCGCCCGGTAGATCACGTAGGCGTCGATCTTCTCGTCGATCGAGAAATGGTCGTCGTAGATGGCCATGCGGCATGTCATAATGATGTTCTGCCGCATAAGCCTCATGAGCTCCGCCGACTCCTCCCTCGCCTTCTCCGACGCCTTGCGCGCCGTCTTGACCTTGCTGACGACGGCCCCGACCAATGCGCCCACCACGCTCGACACGAGCGTGGTGAGCACGGTCATTACCAATGGCTGCATCGATACCTCCATCTGTAGCCAATTCGAACCGATAGAAAATCCCAGATGCTATGGCGGCATCGCCGCAAGCTCGAAGCCTGGGATTTCTGCCATGTAAACCACCTCCGAGAAAGGAAGAGAGATGCTGTTCGACGAAGCTGTTTATCTGTACATCGAGGCGAAGTCGGAAGGCCGCAAACCAGTGAGGCCGAACACCCTGGAGGGCTACATGAGCGCGATCCGCTGCCACCTGATGCCGATGTGGTCTGGCCGCGAAATCGAATCGCTGACCGCCGACGAGCTGCAAGCCTGGGTGGACTCCTTCGAGCGTCCGGGCGCCGCGTCCAAGGCGTTCAAGACGCTCCGCCAGGTAATCCGCTGGTACATCCGCGCCTACCGCGTGCGAATCATCGACCCTACGCAGTACGTCGAGCTGCCGAGGTACACGAGGCGCAAGCCCGAGGCGTTGACCGCGAAGCAGGCGAAGCAGGCGCTACGCGACATGCGTGGCGAGCCGTTCGAGCCAGCGGCCCTCGTGCAGCTCTCGTGCGGCCTGCGTCCCTGTGAAGCCATCGCGCTCACGTGGTCAGATATCAACCTATCGAACGGCGAGGTCAGCGTCACCAAGGGGCTGCACGAGGCATGCGGTCAGGTCTATGAGTCACCCACAAAGACCGAGAAGTCCACGCGCACCGTCGTGCTCCCACGCTACGCCGTCGAGCGCCTGCGCGAGATACGACGCGAGCGCCAGCCGAAGCGGACCGACCGAATCTGCGCCATGAAGCCGTCAGCCTACCGCCGCCGCGTGAGGTCGTGGTTCGCGAAACGGGGTCTCCGCATGTGCGCACAATGGCTGCGCCACACGTGGGGAACGTTGGCCTTGCAATCTGGCGTGCCGCTTGAGACCGTCAGCCTGATGCTCGGCCACAGCTCGGTGTCCACGGCCTACGAGCACTACCTGTGCAGCAACTCGGCGCTGATGCGAGACGCGCAGAGAGGGCTGTCGGCGTTGCTCACGGCTGCGTGATTCCATATCCCAGAGACTTTCAGATGCGGCTTATTCCGGAAATCTCAACGAGTTGAAAACAAGTGGCGTATATTACGCCGCCACAAGTGCAACTAACCTTCCGAATGCTGCAGCTGGCTGCACGATTGTCTCTTATGGTGCATGGAACGCCGTCGTTCAAGTTTTCATCGAAAGCCGTGAAAGCAATCCTGGGCTTTATACAAGACGGTACGGCTCTTCTGGATGGAGTTCATGGAACAAAATCGCGTAGCATTCCATATCCCGCATTCACGAGTCTGGCGGCGTTTACGACTTAAACGAGCTACGCGAAACGGGCATCTACTTCTGCACGTCCGGTTCGACGAACATGCCCACGACTTCGGTTGGAATGCTTATAGTCGGCAAAGCTCACAATAGCGCGAGCATTCAGTTGTTCGTTGCGTACGTCTCTAGTACGCCGCTTCTGTACGCTCGCCGCACGACAGATGCCACGAGCTGGGGGGCTTGGGTCACGCTTGCGTAGGTGGTTAGGCCAGCTCCTGCCATGTTAGCCACTCGTTGTTGTAGTACCGTCTCGCGTACAGCCTGATCTGGCTGCTGTTGTACACGAACAGTTGCAGCTTCGCGGTTCCTGCGTTCATGACAACCAATCCACCGCCCCCGCTGTTCGGTAGGTTTGTAGCAGCGTTGCCGCAATAGCGGATTCCTGTTGTCGTGAGGGTGTTGAGGTCACCCGTGAACACTGAGTTCTGCATGCCTTGGGATATGGAATCCTAGTCCCAAGCTATCGACTTCACAACAGTTCCGCTTTGATGGTCGTAAACCTTGATGCCGCTCTGCTCGAAGATTACCTCGAACTTCCCGTTGTTGCCGTCAACGCTCAACCCGAAGAACCGAGACTGGTTGTCTTGATTAACTCTGACTGCACTCGTGTTGCCTGCGATGACCCAATGGGATATGGAATCCTACGACCCGATGTACTGCCACTTGCGCACGTTCCCGCTGCCACTGTTCTCGTAGTAGCTGATGCCAGTGGCTGAGAACACAATGATCCTGGACGTTCCATCGGTATGGTTTACCAGGATGTTGAGATTTCCATCGCCTGTGCTGTTGTTGAACGTCACGCTAGAGATGTTGAGCGACTTCCAATGGGATATGGAATCTACGACACGCTGAAGATGGTCGCTCCGTTCTTGATGTAATCGAGCGATGACTTGGTTGCCGAGATGGCAAGCTGCAACTCCCTGCCGTTCGTCGCTTTTATGATTATCCATGCATTGTCCGAGGTCGTTGAGACTCCGAACTGCACGTCCGAGACGTTAACGAGACGGATATGGGATATGGAATCCTACAGCACCTTCAGCGCAGTCAGCGAGCTGTCGTCGTTCTTCCGCCATAGCACCCAATTCGTGGTTCCGAACGATACGCGGTAGTTACCCTGCGTCGTGTTAAAGTCGAAGTAGAGAACGTCCTCGTTCGGGTATTTCCCGTATAGGAAATTCTGCACATATGAGTCGAACCGCACACGGGATATGGAATCCCGGGCCGTCGCGTCCTTGATGTCGTAGGTCGTGCCGTTGCTCGCCGTGATCTTGGAGATGTCTGCCATGGTGTGTCCTTTCGGTCGGTTGGTATGGCATGAAGAAGGCGCCCCGATTTCGGAGCGCCCTGGGTCGTTTCGGTATGTCCGCGGCCGCTACGCCGCGACGGTCAGCACCTCGGAGGCGACCGCGCCGCTTATCGTCGCGACTGCGCCGCTCACGCTCATGCACGCCGCGTTCGGGGCGAACAGCTCGCCGCCCTGGACGAGCCACATGTTCGCGAGCCCCGAGATGATGCCGTAGGCCTCGTTGAGGTCGGCGTTCGCCTGCCCGCAGCAGCTCGCCAGCTCGTCCTCGAGCGCCGCGATGCGCTCCCGCGCCTCCTCGAGGTCGGTCGCGTAGGCGCCCACGTCGGCGTTCTCGGAGAGCACGAGCGTCTCGCCGTCCACGTCGCCGCCGACGCTGATGACGTAGCCGTTCACCGTCTCCTGCAGCTGCTCGATGAGCCGCGCGGTGCGCTGCGCCCACTCGGGCGTCATGCCCGCGTCGGCGGCGACCTTGTACAGCTCGTCCGCCGTGGCGATGCGCTTGGTCGTGCCGCTGGCCACGCACAGGTAGATGCCCGTTCCGTCGCCCATCGGCGTCTCGTCGCCCGACATGACCACCGCCCACTCGCCGGGCAGCAGCCTGGACGGCGCGAAGTTCGCGGAAGCGCCGCGCCGCATCTGGATTGCCATGAGGCTCCCTCCTATCCGTTCCTGATCCACGTCATGGAGAACTCAAGCTCGAAGTCCTTGCCAACGAGGTCGTCGGCGAGCGCGAGCATCACCTTGCCGTCGGTGAGCACCTGCAGCTTGCCGCCGAACGCCATCTCGTCCGTGCCGTCGAAGCCCCCGAGCACCGTCGAGGCGAGCCGCACGGGGAACTGCGCGCCCCCGACCACGGTGCCCACCTGCAGGTACTGGCTCGAGGCGCGGCCCGACACCCACCCCGACCACATGGCGATTGCGCCGTTGACCGTGATGGACAGGTCCGAGATGCCCACGCCCGACGACGTGATGCGCGTGACGGCGTTGGGAATCTTGACCGTCGTGGACGCCGAGCCGCCGAGCGGGAACACCTGCGGGGTCGTGGACGTGCCGTCGAAGTACTTCAGGCTGCTCCCGTCCTTGAAGATGACGGGGTAGCCGTCCGCCGTGAGCCTGTTCACGCGCGTGCCCGAAGTGCTGCACCTGAAGATGCCCTGCATGAAGTTGAGGGCCATGTTCCAGTTCGTGCCGCCCGACGTGCTCGCGGGCTCGTAGCTCACGTCGAACGCCCTCTCGCCCTCGAGGAGGAACGACAGCGCGCTGCTGTTGAGCTGGATGCCCCTCGTCGTGTTCCCGATGAGAGTCGTGCCGCCGAACGTCGCGTACCTGGTCGAGCCCGCCGTCGGCACGCCCTGGCTCCACGTCACGTCAACGATGTCGAAGCTGCCGTCGGCGTTGACGAGCGCGCCGACCGAGTTGCCCTCGCGGCACACGATCACGCCGTCGTTGTAGGGCCGCACGAGGGCGTTCGCCTTCGCGGCCTCCTGGATGGCGGTGTCCGCCTTGCCGCTCGCGCTCGCGGCCTCCTCGTTGGCCTTGTTGACCGCCTTGGAGAGCACGCCGCGCTCGCTGGGCGCGTACTTGGTCGAGCCGTCGTCGAACGTGACGAGCGTGCGCTCCCAGATGTAGCGCCCCTGCTGCCACGTGGGCGGCTCGGACGTCCAGCCCGCCGCGCTGCCCGTCGCGCTGCTCGCGGACGTGGACAGGTACCACTGGACGACGTACGACCTGATGCCCACGCCGTCCTCGCCCGTCATCTTCGCCCAGTTGTACGAGGCGGGAGTCGTCGGGTCCGCCTCGTTCGAGTCGGTGCACGAGCCGATGTAGGTGCGCCCCGCGCTCTCGCTCGTGGAGAAGTCGGGCGTGCCGTTCGGGCCGTTCGCCCACGCGATGTGGATGTAGGTCGATGTTCCGTTCGCTCCGGCGGGGCCAGGCGTTCCGTTCGCGCCGTCCTCGCCGTCCTTGATGGTCATTGTCGTTACGTTGCCATCGGAATCGACCAGCTTGACGGTCGTAACCTTGTCCACCTTCGTTGCTGACTGGACGTACACGCTCTTGCCGTCCTCGCCGTCGGTGCCCACGTAGCTGCACGTGCTCGCGGTCGAGCCGTCCGTGTACGTGGTGCGCACCCACAGCCACTTGCCCTGCGCGGTGCTCGGCACGGTGGCCTGCCATCCGCTGGTCGGCGCCGTCGTGCCGCTATCGCCCACGGCGTAGCGCACGCTGTAGACCTTGGCGGGGTCGTCCTTGTCGGTCATTACCTGCGGGGCGGCCCAGTCGCCCGAGTCGATCGTCACGCTCGCCGCGTTTGAGATCGCCGCCGCCGTGGTCACCCACAGCGGGTCGTCGCCCGACGGCACCGCGCGCGACCACCCGCTCGGCACGGGGCTGAGGTCTCCCGACGCGAACGTGTAGGACGCGCTCGCGGGTTTCGCGGGGGCGTCGCCCGTGAGCGTGAGCGTCGTGCCGCTGACCGTGCCGGCGATACGCGCCGTCTCGCCGCTTCGAGAGAACGACGAGCTGTCGGGCGCGACGAGGCTGTCCACCTCGTGGACCCACATCTTCTTCCGCGTGAAGAGGAACACGGTGGCCTGGTTCAGGCCGTCGACGCCCGCGCTGGACAGCTGCACGGGCTCCGACCACTCCTCGTTGAGGATCGTGTCGGTCGTTCCGTTGCCGATCGCGCTCGCCATGACCACCCAGCACGTGTCCGAGCCGCTCGGGATGTTTCGCGACCACGCGCCCATGTTGCCCGAGAGCGCGGACGTGGCGAACGTGTAGGTGAGCGTGCCGATGTCCGACGTGCTCGGGGCCGTCGACTTGCGCTGGTAGAGCATGACCACGGCGGAGTTGGTGCCCGTCGCGCCGTCCCGCCCGGAGATGCACACGGGCTCGCCGTACTCTGGCGTCGCCGAGCCGTTGGTGTAGGTGGCCATGCGCTGCCAGATGTAGTAGCCAGCCTGCCAGGACGGCGGCGTGGTCGACCACCCCGCGTCCGTCTCGCCCGGCGGGTTGACGTTGCTCTGGTTGCTGTTGAACTGGACCTCGACCTCGGCCACCGCGCCGTTCACGGCGTCGAGCACGTCGCCGACGCTCGAGTCGCCGAACCCCGCGCCCGCGCCGATGGACAGCACGCCCGTCTCGAGATTCAGCGAGAACGTGCCCGTGCGGTCGGCGAGCGTCCCCGCCTGGATGTGGTCGGCGTCGAGCCCGATCGTGTAGATGCGCTCGAGTATCGCCGTTCCGGACGAGTCGAGGCCGTAGGGGTAGGTCGCGCCGCCGTCCGTGGAGATGCCGATTGCGTCCACGGTCATCTTCCACACGACCTTGGAGTCGGCGAGCAGCGGCTTGTCGTGCATGTAGTAGACCGAGCCGCCTCCCGCCGCCTCCTGGACCGTCATGTAGAGGCCCTTGGCGTCGGCGAGCTGCCTCGCCAGCCGCTGCAGGGCCAGCTCGCGCGAGGTCATCTCGTAGTCGATGAGCCTGCGCGCCTGGCGCACGGCCTTGGTGAGCGCCGAGTACCCCGCCGCGCTGTTGCGCGATGGCGTCTCGGCGTCGTTCGAGATGGACTGGTAGCCGCCGACCTTGTAGCTGTTCGAGGTCACGTACGACGCGTACACGCGCTGGTGCCTGTCCACGAGCACCACGGCGTCCCCCGCCTCGAGGGCCGGGTCGCCGACCATGGACGCGTGGAACGGGCGGAAGCGCATGCCCACCACGCGCGAGCCGACCTGCTGCGCGACCGTCGCGGCGCGCCCGTACTCCACGAGCGGGTTGTCCCCGAACTCGAGCACGTAGCCCTCCGAGCCGTACAGGCTCGTCTCGCCGTCCGCTCCGCGCGTGCCGTCCTCGGTCACCTCGTCGCGCGCCGTGACGCGCACGCCCGTGACCACCACGTCGTCGGTGGCCACCGTGAGCGACGAGAACGCGTGGTAGACCGCGTAGCGGTTCGAGAGGAAACCGCCGCCGTCCGCCGCGTCGCCGCCCGTCATGAAGCCGCCGCCGTCGGCGCTGTCGCCGTCGGAGTACGGCGTCGTGTCCGTGTCGAACGTGCCGCCGTCGAGCCAGTCCTCCGACTCGAGCGCCGCCGTGTCGTACCAGCCGACCCTGATGCTGCCGTACTGGTCGCACCGCGCGAAGTTGCCCGAGGCCTGCATGGCGAAGGACAGCATGTCCAGGCACGTGACCGCGCCGTCGTCGGGGCGCATCGCAACGGTGTAGCCGTAGCCGTCGAAGGACGGGGTGGCGAGGTCCACGCTGCAAGCCGCGCAGATGCCCGACACTATCTCGCCGAGCGTCGCGGGGAACGACGAGTTCACCGCGCTGTAGTCTCGCTCGAGCAGGCTCATGTTGTCCAGCGCCGAGATGCCCACGGTGTCGCCGTAGGCCTCGGGCTGCTCGACCCTGTAGACGCCCTTGCGCAGCCACTCGACGGAATCGCCGAGCGGCACGCCCAGGAACGGCTCGATGACAGCGCCCGCGAAGACGTAGGCGTCGAAGCGCCCGTCGCGGTTGTTGAGCGTCGCGTCGAAGCGCCCGATGACGCACGCGCCCACGTCGAACGAGCTGCCGCTCGACGTGCCGTCGGAAAACGACGCGCTGCCGAAGATGAAGTCGTCCCCCGCCAGCTCGACCACGGTGCCGTCCGCGAGCGTGAGCGTGGCCTTGAGTATCGATTTGGAGTTGTTCGCGATGGCGTTGCGGAACGCCGTGCTTGTGTTGAGCATCCCGCACCGCCTACCGCTCGATGATGTCGAACGACAGCGTGGACATCTGCGTCCCGCCGCCATCGAGGGTTATCTGCCGGAACGGCGAGCTGCGGTCCCCCGCGTAGAACTCGCGCACCGCGAAGCCGCCGTCGAGCGGGTCCACGTAGCGCACGAAGAAGTACTCGCCGTTGAACAGGTTGAGGATGGCGCTGGCCTGCTCCAGCGTGGGGTTCGTCCACGAGAGCGTGAGCTTGCGCTTCTGGCCGACGCGCATCTTGTACATGGTGTTGCCGTAGTCCTGGACGCGCCCCGCGTCGGACGCCGACACGTCCATGAGGCCCCACGAGATGGCGTCGGGCTCCACGGGCACGTCGGCGAGCGACGCCGAGGTCGCGCCGACCGAAATCGAAGATGCCATGCTGCCTCCTTAGAACGCCAGCTCGGGCCTGACCATGCCGCGCCGCGCGAGCGACGCGTTGCCGCGGTTGACGGCCTGCGCGAGCACCTCGTTGCCCACGCGAAGCTCCATCACCACGTCGCCGCCGTTCTCGCGCAGCATCGGAGCGGCCTGGGCGATCGCCGCAGCGATTGCCGCCTGCATGGACGCCTGGTCGAACCCCGCGCCCGACTCCTCGCGCACGATCTGGCGGATGAGCGCCTCGGGCGCCTCGATGTTGTTGCCGCTCGTCTGGTCGCCTAGCACCGCCATGAACTTGCGGTTGGGCGGGATGACCGCGCCCTCGGCGAGGTACGGTATCTGCGGCATGCGCACGGTGAAGTACCAGCCCTTGACGCCGAGCCAGTTGAGCACGCCCGAGATTCCGGATGCGATGTTGTTGATGAAGCCGCCGAAGGCGTTGAGCCCCGCGTTCACGGCCTGGATGAGCCCGTTCGCGACGTTCTTGAACACGCCCTCCCAGAACGACCACGTGAAGTACTTCGCGATGTGGGTGTTCCAGTAGGACCTGATGCCCTCCCAGATTTCCGCCACCTTGTCGCGCAGGAAGTTCCAGTTGATTGCCGCTGCCGCGACCATCGAGCCGATTCCCGCGATGATGCACGCGATGCCGAGGGGGATGCCAACGCCCGTCACGCACAGGATGATGCCCACGACGAGCAGCGCGCCGCCGACGATGCCCAGGATGGTGGACACCGTGCCGCGCACGGAGTCGGGCAGCGAGTTCCACGCCAGGGCCGCGGCTGACACGAGAGCGGCAGCGCCGACGCCTATGAGCGCGATGCCCAGCGGGATGTTGGCGCCCGAGAAGGCGAGCACGCCGCCGATGACGATGAACGCCGCGCCGAGCAGCGCGTCGAGCGCCACCACGACCATGCGCACCTCGTCGGACATGGTGTCCCAGTTGAGCATGGCCATGCTGCCGAGCGCCACCGCGCCCGCGAGCATGAGGCCCACGCCGAGCGGGATGTTCGCGCCGCTGAGGGCGAGTATCGCGCCGATCACGAGCAGCGAGCCGCCCAGGATGGTGAGGATGAGGTCGACCACGAACTGCACCTCGGTGGGCAGCGCGTCCCAGTTGATGGCCGCCGCCGTGGCGAGCAGCACGGCACCGGCGAGCATCATGCCGATGCCCAGGGCGAGGTTCGCGCCCGAGAACGCCAGCACCGCGCCGATGACCAGCAGGACGATGCCCGTGAGCACGAGCGCGGCGTTGATGGCGTCGCGCAGCTCCTGCGGCAGGGCCCCCCACCGCTCCTGGACCGCCGTGTAGACCATGAGCGCGCCCACGGCGAGCAGCGTGAGGCCGAGCGGTATGTTGATGCCCGAGAACGCGAGGATGGCGCCCACGGCCATGAGAGCCGCGCCCAGGATGACCATGATCTGCGCGAGCGTGTCGTCGATTTTCCCGACGTCGATGCCCGCCCACGTTGCTGGCTCCGCCGTCACGGCCGCCTGGTCGCCCAGGGCGTCCGCCGCGTCGTTGCTGTCGTTGGCCTGCATGACGTTCAGCTCGTCGAACGCGGCGAGCCACCGCGCGGCCTTCTTCTGCTCCTTGGCGAGCCGCCTGGTCGCCCCTGCCTGCTCGTCGATGGCGTCGGCCGCTCCCTGTGACGCCTGCATGGCCGCGATGGAGTTGTTGATGGAGCCCACGAGGTCTGTGCGGAACACCATGTCCACCAGCCTCGCGAGCGTGGTGATCATCGCCGTGAGCACGTTCACGACGGTGGTGAGCACGGGGATGAGCACCCCGACGATGGGCGCGGCGATGCCCCGAAGGGTCGCCACGAGCCCGTTGACCGAGGCCGCGAAGCGGTCGTCCTCGGCGATTGCGCCCGTGAGGTACTTCTTGAACGTCGCGAGCGCCGCGAAGATGAACGAGAACACGAACATCTTCTTCATGCGCGTGTTTATCTTCTTGGCGAAGGTGGCGAAGCGCGCCTCCATCGCGGTGAGCGCGGTGCCGGCTGCGCGCGATTGCGTGGAGTAAACCTGCTGGTACTCCGCGCCGAGCTTCGCGGCCTGGCCGCGGGCCTGCTCGACCTTGGACGTGGCCAGCTCCACCTGGTCGTTGGCCTGCTGCCACTTCTCGTTGAGCGCGTCCTGGTCCTTCACCTGCTTCGCGTAGATCTTCTCCTGCTCGGAGAGCTGCGACTTGACGGCCTCGGCCTGGGCCTGCGCGGCCATGTAGGCGCGCGGGTCCTCCATGCCCGTCTTGCCCAGCTCCTGCAGCTTGGCGCGCAGTCGGTCGATTTCGGCCTCCGTCTCGTGGATGGCCGCCTCGCCGCGCTCCATGGCGGCCTCGACGAGCGTGCGCTTGTCCTTCTCGCCCTCGAGCTTGCGCTCGAGCGCCTCGATGCGCTTCTCGGTTGCCTTGAGCTGCTTCTCCAGGTCGGAGTTGTCCAGGGCCGTCGAGAACGTGATAGAGCCGTCTGCCATGTGGCCCCTCCTTCTAGGTTATCCAGTCGTCGAGCGCCGCGCGCTCCATCTCGGTCATCTCGGGGCGCTCGAAGTCCACCAGCTCGCGGTTGGCCCTGTAGAACTCGCGGTCCTGCTTGTCGAGCTTCTGCCCCTTGGCCTTCTTGCTGCGGATTCCCACGACCTGCGCGAACATGCAGTCGCCTATCTCGCGGTAGGCCGCCAGGAACGTCCACCAGTGCATGTACTCCAGGTCGCGCACCTCGCAGCCCACGACCTTGTTCACGGGGCCGACGATGAGCTGGAAGTCCTGCCTCCAGTCCATGAGCTTGGGCTTCTTGCCCTTGCGCCTGGGCTTCTCGCCGCCGCCCACGAACCACATGAGGTAGTCGAGCGCCTCCTGCATGTGCTGCGGGGGCATCTCGTAGAAGTCCGGGTAGAAGATGGACAGCGCCACGAACGCGCGCTCCTCGTCCGCGACGGTCGGGTCGGCCATGACCTCCATGATGTCGAGGGCGGCGCGGTAGTCGCTCCTGATGGCGTACTCCGCGCCGCCTATCTCGGCGCTCTTGGGCAGGCTGTAGGCGCTCATCGCTTCGTCGTGGCCTTCTTGTACTTCGCGAGCAGCTCCTCGTTCTTGGCGGAGAGCTGCCTGGCGCGCGGGTCGGCGCGCTTGCGCTCGCCGTCGAACGCCTGCTCGACCTCCTCGGCCACCGCGAGCATGAGGTTTATCCACACGGGCATGCCGTCCGCCAGCGCGTAGCAGTTCATGTTCGGGAAGATGGCGTCGGCGACGCCCTCCCCGAGCAGCCCGTCCACGATGGCGCGCATCTCGGCGTCCCGCTCCTTGGCGTACGCGAACATGCCCTCGCCGTCCTCGCCGATCTCGTCCACGCGCGCCTGGAACTCGCCCTGGCGCGCCTCGAGGTCGGTGAAGGCCTTGTAGAGCCGCTCGGCGAACGCCACGTCGGCGGGGTTGAATCGCACGGTGGCCATGCCGTTGATGTCGTACTCGACCAGGCCCGTGTCGAAGTTGAGCGCCTTTGCCATGCCTTGCCTCCTGACTAGTTGGACGACGCCGCCGTGAAGGTCACGACGCCTGACGCGTTCTTCGCGGCGGTGCCGATCGTGCGGGTGCCGCCGAACGTGACCTCGAACGGCATCTCGATGTCGCCGCCGCCCTCGCCGCCGAGGCTGGTCGGCTTGACCATGCAGCTGGCGTAACGCTCGGCGAACGGCGTGGCGGCTGTGCCCGCGTAGTAGTGCACGAGGAGCAGGTCCATGTTGCACAGGGACTGCGGGTCCTGGTCGTGCACCGCGAGGTTCCAGATCTTGACGTAGGCGCTGTCGGCGCTGTCGAGCTTCGCGGGGTCGAAGCTCTGGGTGATGATGGGCTTGCGCATCGAGCTGTGGACGTTGCCCAGGATGTCCTGGTTCGACTCGTCCGACCAGTCGAACTCCATGGAGCTGTCCTCGACGCGCGTGCCGAGGGCGCTCCACGTGGGCGAGTTGGCGCTGCCCGTGTTAAGGTAGAGGATCAACGACTCGCGGGCGATCGTCTGCCCCGCTGTCGTGTTGAACGTGGTGTCAGCCATTTAGGCCTCCTTTTCGAATCTCTTGACATAGACGGCGTTTAGCTGGATGACGTAGAGGGCCGTGCCCTCCGCGTCGGCGCTGTAGAGCTGCCCGTTCTGGGCGCTGACGCTCTCGGCGCGCGGGTCGTCGCCGAACGTCGGCGCCAGGCCGCGCGCGCTCTGCGCCTGCACCCATTCCTGGAAGGCGAGCTGCCACTCGGCGTTGTCGGTGCCGTCCTCGTACTTCTCGAGCGTGGTGTACAGCGCGAAGTTGAGCTGGTTGCGCACCTCGACGTTGCCCAGCAGGTCGGTGCGCCTGCTGACCTCCACCAGGCCGCTCGGGAACAGGCCGCCCGAGTTGGGCAGCTTGTCGGTGTAGTCGATGTCGAACCGCGCGAGCAGGTCGGAGTCTGGGAACGACCCGACGAACTCGCGCATGGTCTCCAGCGCGGTGGTCATTTCCTGCGCCTCCTCGCGTATCTCTCGGCGTCGGCCACGATGGCCGCGCCCTCGTCCGCCACGAGCCTGCGGTCCCAGTGGGAGCCGACCTTCGTGCCCGTGGGCTGGTAGTCGAACGGCTTGCCCTCTTCGGTCACGCCGAAGAACTGGGTGCGCGCGTACGGGCTGTCCACCCTGATGAGCTGGTCGTGCACGATGGAGGCCGAACTGCGCAGGTCGCCCGACTTGAGCGGGATGTACGGCAGCAGCCTGCCGTAGACCTCCTCGGTCACGTGGCGCTGCACGTCGCCGTTGGCGTCGACGCCCAGCTTCTTGGCCAGCTCGGCGGTGCCCGGGATGGACGTGCGCACCGTGAACCGCTTCTTCGCCATGGCTAGCCCCCGGCCTCGGTGTGGACGTACCTGCCGCCCCAGCGGCGCCTGTCCACCCAACGCACGACGGCGAGCCCGTCGACCCTGGCGGGGACGAGCGAGCGCCACCACGCCAGCTGGCCGTCGGCGGGGACCTCGGGGCCCTCGCCGAGCAGAACCTTGTCGCCGACGCGGCACGCCTGCGCTTCGCCCGGTACGACCAGCAGGAAGCCGTTGGACTCCTCGCTGCCCGTGCGGTCGACGTTCTCGACCTTCTTGTGCTCGAGGTAGGCGCGCGGGTGCACGGTGCGCGTGACCGCGCCGCCCTCCTCGTGGTAGACGGTCACGGCGTCGCGGCACAGGCTGTAGTCGCTGATGACCGGCATGTCTCCTAGCCGCATAGCTCGCTCCATTCGACCGTGCTCGCCCATCCGATGCGGCCGCCCCTGATGCCCAGGAGCGCCTCCTCCTTGCGCGAGATGTACAGCGCGCCGTCGGGATTGCTGATCTGCAGCGAGGCCGTGGACGAGCCGATGGTCTGCGATGCGGAGGCGATGCCCTCGAGCGTTCCGGCGTTCATGGCGCGCCGCACCATGTCGCACGTGACCGTCTTGAGGTTCATCGCCTGCACCTCGTCGGAAGCGTCGACCACGAGGCCTGCGCCGAGTATCTTCGCCGTTGCGCGGAGCAGCAGCTCGCCCGCGACGGCCTGCTCGGCCTCGGTGAGCGTTTTCCACCCCAGCTGCAAGTCTTCCACCGTCGCGAACGCTTCCATGGGCTACTCCTTCGTCTTGGCCGCGCGCCTACGCGCGGTCTTCTTCTTGGGCTGTTCCACCTGCTCGAGCTGCTTTACCAGCTTGAGGTCGACGAGGTGCGCGCCGCGCTCGTCGGCGACTTCGAACTCGGAGCCGCGTGCGCGCATGTGCCCCGCCTCGAGGTCGTTGAACGCCCTAATTGCCTGAACCATCATGGCTACGCGCTGATCGTCGACTTGACGATGTAGTCGAGGTTCTCAGGAACGAGCTGCAGGCCCGTCATGACGTCGGTCTCGGCGGACGCGTAGTCGTACGCGCCCTTGTGGGCGACGCCGATGAGGCCGTTGGAGCCTACCTGGTAGACAAGGCCGCCCTGAGACAGCTCGCCGAAGTCGATGCCGTAGGCGTGGATGTTCTCGGCGGGCGTCACGATGACGGTGCCGTCGGTCACCTTGTTGGTCAGGAACACGCGCTCGACGCCCAGGAAGTTCTCGATGTAGGTGAGGCCGAACAGCGTCTGCGTGGTGATGTTCGCGGTCGCGAGGTAGTCGGCTGCGTCGTTGCGGGAGATGAAGTGGACGAACGCGCCGTCTGCGGCGTCGCCGTTGGTCTCCATGGCGTTCTGCAGCGCGGCGTCGCCGTACGCCAGGGCCTTCTGGAGGTCGGTCACGCTGACGCCGGCGGCGGGTGCGCCCGTGCCGGTCGCGAGGAACGTGAAGAACTGGTTGATGATCTGCGCGCGAATCTGCGAGAGCATCTTGTTGTCAGTCGCCATGACGGCCTTCTCGTAGCCGTCCTGGAGGATGGCCTTGGCGGTCGTCATCTTGCGGTACGGGATCGGGGACAAATCGCCGATCGGCGTGCGGGTGACGGTGTACTTGGAAAGCGCGACCTCGTCGCCCTCGACGTAGGCGGTGCCGGAGCTGGAGCCGAGGATGTCGAGCTCGTAGTAGCTCGCGAGGTTCGCCTTCGTCGGGTTCGCAACCGCGCTGTAGACGCTGTTGGAGACCGTGTAGTAGGTCTTGCCTGCCACGATGTCGGTGTCGGCGGTCTTGAAGTACGCGCCAGCCGCGTTCGCGCTGTTGTTGAGCGAACCGTCAACGGTGTACTGGTACAGCGCCGTGCCTGCGGGGCGGACGTTGACGCCGAAGATGCCGATCAGCTCGGCGAGGCGGTCAAACTGGCCCTGGAAGTTGCGGATGAACTCCTGGGAAAGGGCGCCGTCGATGTCGGCTGCCGTGATGATGTTGGTGGGTACTGCCATTTTCTGGCCTCCTTACTGGTAAAGGTCTAGGTGCTGGGCGCGCATCCTCACGCGCTCGACCGGGTCTTTGATGGCCTCGATAGCATCGCGGGTGATGGTCGGCGGCTGCTGCTCGCCTCCGTCCGGCACGCTCCCGTACTTCGACACGTTGGCCATCTGCTTCTCGAGGAACTTGGCGTTCTCCTCCACGTCGCCCGACATGCGGGCGAGCAGGGCGGCGTCCACGCCGTGCTCGGCCGCGGCTTTCGCGACCTCCTCGGCGCGCTTCGCGTCGGCTTCCAGCTTCTCGAGCCTCGCCTTGAGAGCGTCGCGTTCCTCGACCGCCTTCTGCAGCTCGCTCTTGCTGGCTTCCTCCGCCTCGTCGTACTTGGCGGCCTTGGCCTTCAGCTCGTCGTAGTCGGCGTACTTGGCCCTGTCGCGCTTCAGGCGCTCGCCGATGATGGCGTCCATCTCGGCCTGCGTGAAGGTGCGCTCGGGCTCCGCAGGTGCGCCCTGCGTGGCGTTGTCCACCGTTCCGGTGTTCTCGGGCATGGTTGCCCCCTTCCCAGCCTTTGGCTGTCGTCAGTGACCGTGGGAAGCCCCCACGTGGGCATGAAAAAAGGCCCCGCAGGGCCTTGGTTCATCGTGTGTCTAGCTCTCCGGCACGTAGCCCTCGAGCTGCGCGTCCCAGTAGCCTGGGACCGCCTTGCAGGTGCAGCCCTTGTGGAACTCGAAGAACTCGCCTGCGGACTCCTCGGAGAGGTACACGAAGCCGCGCGCGGCGAGCATCCTGCAGAACTCGCAGGGCTCGGCCCCCTGGGGGACTCGGGCGAAGCGCACGCCGTCGCGCTCGGCGCCCTTCCGCCGCCTGCGCTTGTCTGTGCGCGCCTGCTTGCGCGCCGTCTGCGCCATGGTCGCGTTCGCGCCCTGCTCGGCGTGGTAGCGCGCCGCCTTGGCGATCTCCTCCACGAACGTGCGCGCCTCGCCGTCCACCAGGTGCGCGGCCTTGTAGTGCACGGCCTCGGTCACCTGCTCGATGTTCGGCACGTAGTACCAGCCCTTGAGGTCGGGGTGCTTCGCGCCGAACTCGTAGGCGATCTCGTCCTGCAGCTCGAAGGCCGCCTGCGAGCACGCGCCGCCGTACAGCTCCCCCGCGCTCATGACCACCTCGATGGCGAAGTCGCGCACGTCGGCGACCGTCGCGTCGGGGTTCTCCTCGAGGTAGGCGCGCAGCGCGGCCCTGGCCGACCTCTCGGCGGCAGCGCCCTGGCGGTTAATCGCCTTACAGTACGCCCTGGTCAGGCGTGCGGGTATCATCCTCGGCATCGCCCACCTCCGAGAAGCGGCCGAGCATCGCCATGCCCATGTTCCTGCGCTTCTGCGCCTGGATGCGAGCGATGGTCGGCTTGTCGAAGCCCTGCATCTCGTAGTACACGTCGGTGCCGGCGAACTCCTGGTCGACCGACGCGACCTTCGCCGCCCAGTCGCCCATGGCGGCCTGGTTCGGCATGCTCGGCGGCAGGAAGTGCGCCATGATGGCGCGGTCCTCGTCGGATAGCTGAGAGAGCGACCTGTTGCGCTTCACGGACAACGCCATGAGTGCTATGTCGCGCAGCTCGTCGCCGTTGAACGCGTTGAGGTCCTCGGCGCGCCTGATCAGCTTGTCGTTCTGCGCGATGATGGCGTCGGCGCCCGTGGGGTTCGCGTCGTTGACCACGCCTGCGTCTGTGACGCTCAAGCTCGTGGCCGCCGCGTACTGCGTGGACAGCATCCGGAGCATGTCCACATGCGGCTGCAGCGTGCCCTGGGCGAGCTGGCCGTACTGCGGCACCTGGCCCGTCTGCGGGTCAACTGTCCCGAGCATCAACGAATCTATGTAGTGCGCGAACTTCTCGTTGATGAGCGCGTCGTACTGCTCGTCGCTCACGCCCATGAGATACTTCTGCGGACTCGTGGCGAACTCCAGGCCGATGGTGGCGAGCGTCATCGTGCGGATGTAGCCGCGCGTCAGCGTCCGCACGGAGCGCGTTATTCGGCTCGTACCGAGCGGCTGCGAGTTGGTCGGCTGGTTTCGCAGCACCGTGGCCATGCAGCGCCCGAGGCCGTTCGCGGCCCTTGTGGCGCGCCAGGCTTGCCTGCCGTTCACCGTGCCGGGGTACCGTTCTATGACCCAGGTGGCGTCGTCTGTGTAGAGGTTGACGACCTTCGGGCGCACCTCGCCGTTCGCGTTCTTGCCGATGTCGATGATGGCCATCGCCGCGTCGATGCGCTGCAGGCGCCCGTTCCACCGTGCCGCGCTGGTCTCGAAAGTGTGGAAGCGTACAGAGCATCCGACAATGTCGTTGCGGGACAACGTGACCAGCACGCCTCCGTGCTTCAGCTCGTCGATGACCGACATGGTGTAGCCCGTGGACAGCCTGTTGTCGCGCACGATTGCGTCGAGTTCCGGCACGGCTTCGCCGTCCTCGCTGACGAAGCCGTCGAAGCGGCTGCGGTCCGCCAGGGCCGTCACCGCCTTCTCGGGCCAGCAGCACGCCATCTCGAAGTTTCGCATGTCACTCGGCAAGGCGATGCCGAGGTTGCATTCCCCTGCGGTCACGCGCTGGTCGTAGTAGCGTCCCTTGTCAACGTTCGCGGCCATGTGCGCTGCGTGGATTTCCACCAGCTCGGCGGCGACGATGCGCTCGGCCGTCGGCAGCCCGTACGCCTGCGCGATGCCATCGAAACCGTAAATCACCCTATCCTCTGCTTTCTCTCGGGGTCCCTTCTCGAGTTGAGAACTCCCCACGAGGCGAGCGCAGCCGCCTCGATGGGTATGGGGTTCTCACCACCGAACCCCCAGCCACCTGTCTGGCCGATCTTGCGGCGCGTGGACGTGACGGCGCTGTCGTGGAAGTCGGATTGGCTCCGCAGCCACTCGAGCGTCCCCTCGTTCACGAGGTCCACGATTGTGGTGCACGCCGCCACGACCTGGGTCGGGGTCGGCGTGACGATGTAGTTGATTGGCATGCCGCCCAGCTTGTCCACCAGCGCCTGCGCGCCCGACTTGCCGTCGATGACGCAGCAGCAGCCCTTGGACTTGCGCGAGGCTATCCAGTCGGCGAGCCACCCGAGGCCCATGGCCATGGGCTCGCGCCGCTGCTGCTCCACGTAGCACATGCCGTCGTGCAGCCTGGCGGCGCATAGGCTCACGTCCGCGCCGTCGGGCGAGAACTTCACGCCGTAGGCGACTTTGCCGCCAGTGGGTGCGGAGTCCACCGCTAGCTCGTCGAACTTCTTGGCCTTGATGGCGAAGTCGGGCAGGCCGGCGGTCGGCGACCACCAGCCCAGGCGCTCGCGCGCGAAGCCGTCGCGGCTCATGGTGTCGTGCTCGTTGCGGACCGTGCGCTCGCTCATGCGGCGACCCATCGCGGGGTTGCACGCGTACCACAGGTCCACGTTGTCGACGTCCACGTCGTCCAGGCTGTCGCCAGTCGCGCCCCATTCGAGCCACCAGACCGTGGTGTCGCCCGAGTGGGCGCGGTCGTGCAGCTCGCGGAAGACCGTGCCCTGGCACAGCGGCCCCGGCACGGTGCCGATGTAGATCATCTGCGGGTCGGAGCCGCCCTCGTCGATTTCGCCTGCGGCGGATGCCGTGGGCAGCACCGCGTCCTGCTGCGCCGCCGTCAGCTCCTGCGCCTCGTCGAAGATGATGACGGCGTAGGTGCCGCCGCGGCCGCCGCTGTTCGTTCGCGTCTGGAACTCGATGCACGCGCCGTTCTTGAAGTAGATGCCCTCGTAGCCTCCCGCGCGGTAGACGCTCTCCACCTCGTCGCGGAAGTCCTCGTGGCCCTCCAGGAAGTCCACGATCTCCTTGAACATCTTGCGGACGGTCTTGCCCTCGTGGGCGCTGTAGAGCACGCTCTTGCCCTCGACGGCGGCCATCCACGTCGCGTAGTCGCGCACGCCGAAGCTCTTGCCGTTCTGGCGCGGCTTCGTGATGCCGATCGACATCGCGGCGAACATTCCATCGGCGTCGCGCGCGAAGAAGACGTCCATCTCGAGCTTCTGCGAGCCGTAGTAGCGCCTGCCGTAAGCTTCGAACATCTCCACGGCCTCGGGGCCGCGGGTCGACGCCCAGCTTCCGATCTTCTTGAAGGTCGGCTCCTGGCCGCCTAGCCTACGCGCCACGCTTGGCCCTCGCCAACGGGCTGTCCGCCTTCGCCTTCGGCAGCGAGTCGAGCTTCTCGTCGATGTTCAGGATCTGCTTGATGATGCCGGGCTTCGCGTAATCCTTCGCGCCCGGCAGGGTCTCCACGAGGTCCATCTTCAGCGCCTCGTAGAACTTTCTTCTGTCGCCGCTCGTCGCGGCACCAATGAGGTCAGCCACGTCCTGCCTCCTTTTTGAACCGTGGATGCGTTTTTTTTCGCGTCTGTCTAGATCGGCAACGGCGCGCGGGGATTGCCTCGGGGTAGAGGGAGGGACTACCGCCCCCATGCGCCTCAGAACGTGCCGCTCGGCGTGTCGGCCGGCGCCACCTGCCGCGCCGCGGCGCCCCGCTTGTCGGATGCCAGCGCGTTGCACACCCGGTGCGTCGGCTGCCAGTTCGCGGGGTCGGTCGCGCACGCCCTGGCGCTCGGGTAGCCGAACTCGGCCCACCTCGACACCGGCGCGATCTCGTCGATGGCGAGGCTCAGCGGGTGCAGGTGGTCGCGCGGCTGGTCGTAGCGGATCGGGCCGCGCGCACCGTGGCACAGCGCGCACGGCGCGTCCATGGCGGCGTAGCGCCTCGCGGCCTTGCGCCTGGCGTTGCCGTTCGACACGCGCGGGTTGGCTCCGTCGCTCACATGACCACCCCGTGCCGCTGCCCCATGCACTCGGCGATGCCCCCGTAGCGGTCCACACGGGCGACCATGCCGTAGCGCACGGGCTCGGGCGCGTCGACGCCGATGGCGCGCAGCATCGCGCGTGACATGGTCGTGTCGTAGCGCAGCGCTATGAGCGCCAGCTCGTCGCGGGTCATCGTGTGCCTCCAAAAGAAAAGCCGCCCGACCCTTGCTCGAGTCGGACGGCCTCGTTGATTGTCCTGGTTACACTATACGGCTTCTCGGGCGGGGGTTGTCGGGGGAGTTCCCTAGATCGCTTCCGGGAACTCGTCGTACTCGTGCGGGATGTGCGGGAACAGCTCCACCAGGGCGTTGTCGTGCATCTCCTTGCGGATGTAGTCCTCCGAGTAGGCCACGCCAGGGAGCGCGTTGAGCGATTCGGTCACGTCGGCCCACGTCATCCCCTCCAGGTAGCGGTACGTGAGCAGGGCCCTCCACGGTTGCCTGACCTTGGCGAGCGCCCTGTGCGCGTCGGCCTGGGCTTGCAGGTTGGCGTCCAGCTCGTCGGCGTACTCGGCGCGGAGGCTCTCCATGCGCTCGATTCGCCGCAGCAGCCCCTCGTCGTCTGGTGTGGACCTCACGTTCTCGCGGTCGTAGCGGACAGCCCCTATTCCGTCGAGCATGGATTCCAGCTCGGCGATCTCGCTCCGAACCATCGCCACGGTGTGGACGGTGGCCCTCACTCGGCCCAGGTAGCGCTTCGACCACATGCGCATGTAGTCGACGTACTCGGCGGTGAGCTTCGCTTCAAGTTCCTCGGTCATGTTCCCCCGTTCGTTGCAATTACAACATTCTAGCATTCCCGCCGCCCATCTCCCTTCCTCGCTTGTCGAAGCACGACGGGCAAATCAGCCCCTCGTCGAAGTACGCCCGCATCCACCACTCGGGCGGGTAATCAAGGCCGTACGCTTCGCACACCGTTCGTTTGTCCGCGCTCTGCTCGGCGAGCAATATGACCATCTCGTCGGTCCATTCGGGGTCGGTCTCGACCGTGAGGGTCGGGTAGTTGTAGTACAGCACGGCGAGCGCCCTGTGCCTGTCCATCTTCCTTCCGCTCATCGCATCTCCCCTCCGCGCTTGTCGAATCTCCTCGGCTCGCCCTCAACGTGGCCCTCGCACTCCATATGCTGGTGGTGCGTGTTGAACGTCGGGCACCAGAAGTAAACCGTTCCGACCTCCCACTCGGGCGAACCATCGGGCGGAAAGCCGTTGAACGTGGCGCGCTTGCAGTGCTCGCACAGGCTCATAGGCCGTCAACCTCCTCATAAACCTTGCAGAACCGCTCGAATCCGTCGGCGGTCAGCCGCGTATAATCATCGTCTCCGAGCAGCTTTATGCTCTTTACCTCGGGCATCGCGGACACGACAAGCTTCGGGTTAACCCATATCTCGTAAGGCTCGCTCCACGTGCGCTCGCCGTTCGTGGCCGTTCCAAGCCCTTCCGTCTTAATCAGCATCAGCCCACCTCGATTCCGAACTCGCGCAGGCGCTCGGCGTAGCCTTCGATGTGCTCGCCGTCGCCGATGTACAAGCGGTTGACAAGGCCCCACATGTCACGCATCAGCTCCGTGGCCTTCTCCATCCACTCGCCATACTCCCGCATGGAGTCTCGGTATATGCTGTCACGGGTGAAGCCCTCTATCGGCTTGAGCACGTCCGATTCCAGGGCGCCTTCGACGCAGACCCACGTTCTGCCGTCGTGCACGTCCATCGAGAAGTCGTGCTCGGTGGCGGCTACGCGGGTGTTCCAGGCTTCGACGGCTTCCTCCCTGGTGCGGTACTCGCCCTCGGGGTTTCCGTCGGCATCGGGGTTCTCCCCAAGCGTGGCGGGACATCCAGTGCAGCGCACGTACCAGTCAAGCCCCCTACACGCCACTGCTTTGCTGTTGCAAAAAGGGCATGGCGACAAGCTGTTTCCATTAGTCCAGCTTGCGGTTCCATTAGTCATCGCCGTCCTCCTCCTCGATTACCCGTTTCCTCTTCCTGTTCTTCACCGCCAGCGCCGCGATGGTCCCCGACGACGCGAACACGCCTCCGACGGTGCTGAACATCAATCTCCCGTCTTGGTGCTCGAACGCTGCGGCGTGCCCGCCTTCCGTCTGCCAGTGGAGCGAGCGCAGCGTCCACCTCCGCTTCGGCATCTCCTCGTACTCGATTCCGACCGCGTCCAACATCTCGGCCAGCTCGTCAAGCTCGCTCATGACCTCACCGCCCTGCACATCCAGCAGCACTCCTCGTCCCGCTTCGGGCACGTGGCGTCGAATCGGTGGTAGCCGATTCCCGACGGCGCCTGCGCGATTTCCGCGTCCGTCGCTAGCCGCAGGTGCTCCAGCGGCGTCGAAGCCGCCGTGCATCCCTGGTGGTAACACACGAACGCGCTCAGCTCGCAGCATTCGGTCACTCGCCCGATTTCCTGCTTGTAGCCTGGGTCGTAGACGACCCAATCTCCGAAGTTGTAGCTCATCGTCCCTCCTCCCTCATCTGTGCCCGTGCAGCTCGAAGTACCTCGCGTGGGCCTTCGGGCTCATCTTTGGCCTCGCCGCCTTGCACTCAGGGCAGCGCTTCTGGTTCCTCTGCGACCTCGGGAAGACCTGGCCGCACACGGCGCACTCGGTCGGTTCGCCGTCCCCGCGAGCGCCACTCGCCCTCTTGCCCGCAGCGATGCAGTCCGGGCAGGTCTGCACGGGGCTCGGGTACGCGCGCTGGCGCTCGGTCGGCGTGAACGTCGCGCCGCACACCGCGCACTGCCTGGGGCGCGCCGCCTCGGCGTCCATGACCGCGCTGCGCATGTCGCAGAGGGCCACGCACGCCAGCAGCGTCTCGCGGTCGCGGTACTTCGGCAGCTCGGGGTTGTTGAGTTGTCCGATGTACTTGCGCGGAAGCGCCACGAGGTTGTCGGGGTCGAAGTTGCGCTTGTCGCCGTCCGCGAAGAACACGGTGTACCCGTCGGGCAGCGGTCGCCCGTTGGTCTGCTCCCAGACCAGGTGATGCTTGAAAACCCAGTTGTCCTTCGTCTGCGGGACGGTCGGCCACTCGCGCACCTTCACCATCACGTAGCCGTCCTTGCCCATGCGCTCGCTGCCCACGGGCTTGTTCGGCTTGCCGCCGCCGTGCGACGTGCGCCGCTTCGTGCCGTAGACGCTGCGGAAGCGCGATACCTGCGCGCGGTTGAGCCTTATGCCGAACTCGCGCTCGAACGCGTCGATCGTGGCGAACACGTTCTCGCCCATGTCGTTGGCGAGCATCCACTCGCGCATGTCGGCGTACTTGTCCTCCGACCACCTGATGCGCTGCTGGGCGGGCTCGAACCGCTCGCTATCGTGGCGGTCCTTCCTGAGGCCCATCTTGTTGGCCTTGGCGAACAGGGCCTGCTTGCTCGGGCGTCTCCCGAACTCGGCCTCGAAGGCGTCCAGCGTGTCGTTGATGGTGCCGACGTGGTAGTGCTCGGCAAGCCACGACTCCTCTGCTTCGGAGTAGCGGATCACCTGTTGTACCCCCTCTGAGGGCCGTGCAGGCCGTAGCTGTCGGACTCGGCCTCGGCCAGCGTCCTCTTCTCGCCGAGCTCGACGGGCTCGACGTTGGCTTCGTCGCATATGGCGCGCACCTCGTCGAAGCTATAGGTATAGCCCGATACCTTCGCCAGCCTGTCGCGTATCCACGAGACGCTGTGGCCGTGCGCGTTGCGCTTGGCCCACTCAATCGCGTCGAACTCCGCGCTCGGAAGCGACTCGACGCGCGCGCTGATGTTCGGAATGCCGACGAGACGCCCTGCGACGTCCACCTGCATGGCAAGGCCGTCGATCGACCTCTCCTGCATGGCGGCGATCCTCGCCATCGTGTTGGCGTTGTTTATCGCCATCGAGAACAGCTGCGTCTTCGTGCGAGCCTTCTCGATGGCCTGCTCGAGGTCGTCGGGCGCCGCGGCGTCCAACTCGTCCATGGCCGCGAAGATGCGGTCGTTGAGGTCGAACAGGTTGCTCATCGCAGGTCCTCCCATCCGTCGACCATGAGCTTGTTCCAGACTGGCACCAGGTGGCCCAGGCCGCTCGTGCTCGTGCCGGTCTTGATGCCGCACTTCGGGCAGCGCACGTAGTCTCCCGAGTTTCCGCTGCCCTTCTTGTAGATCGGCTTCACGTGGCACACGCGGCCGCCCTGCATCTTGCCGATGTGCGCCTTGAGCGCCCTGTTCTTGGCGTGTGCGGCTTCGAGCTGTTCGGTCAGCTTGTCCACGTCGGGCGCGAACACGACCGCCACCGAGCCGTCCTCGCGCTCCGTCCACGTGCCGCCTGCCTTGGCAATCGCGTGCTTCGTCTCGTCTAGCTGCTCGCGAAGCTCCGCGATGACCTTTGCGTTGCGCTCGGTAATCGGGCAGTTGGCGCAATCGACAAGCTCGGCGCGAGTGATTGCAGCTTGACGGTCGAACCATGTCTGCATCTTCTCGAAGAGCTGTCTCCGAGAGCCTGCGAACATGGCGATTTCGTCCATCAGCTTCTCGCGGCTGTCCATTCCGTCGCTTTGGCGTGAACTTGAAGATGTTTTACCGACTTCGGTAGAACGTCCTCCCGTGTGCTCGTCATCGAAGTCGTGTATTTCGCGCTTCGATGCGCCGATTTCATCGGTTTCCTCTGATTTCGACGCATCGGATTGGCTGTTTTGCAGTTTCGGTGCGCCGACCTCGGCAGTCCACTCGCCGTCCTGGTACTGCCATTTGATTTCGCTCGGCACATGCAACGGCGTCGTGGACACCGCCACGTGCTCGGCTTCGAGCCACGCGAGCTGTTCGTCCCACGGCTTGCTGAAAAGCCAATCTCGGTTACTTGCCACCATGCGCTCCTTTCATTCCCAGCAGCCAGTCGGTCGTAACGCCCAGCGCGTTGGCGAGCGCGTANGATCGGGTAGGCCGTCGGCTGCACGTAGCCCTTCTCGTAGTTTCGGACGTTCGTAAGGCTTATGTCGGCCTTGTCCGCCAATGCCTGCCTTGTCATCCCTAGCTCGTGCCGCCGCTCGATTAGGCGCTCGCCGAAGTAGTGGGCCATCGCGGTCTGTCTGTCTGGCATGCGGCTCATAGGTCGGCTCCCATCCGCTTCGCCGCTTCCCGCGCCTGCTGCTCGGCATTGAGGTAGTCGGGTTCGAAGCCGTAGGCATACAAGCCGTTGTAATCGACTTCCCACGACCACGAGCTGATCGCGGATGACCACGCTATGCTGATTTGGAGTTGCATATGCCCTCCCCTGTCATCTTCCCGACGATTTCGATCAGCTCTTCGAACGTCATGTACGTCTCGATGCTGAACGACTTGTACGCTTCGCCTAGGCTCTCCGTGTAGTCGATGTGCGTCTCGCGCCACTTGTCGAGCTTGGGTTCTTCGAGCGTTGTGATGATTCCGCTCATGCGTCAACCTTCTTCCTCAGCTCAAGCCCGAACTCTCCGTGGATGCTCATGACGACTTTCTCGAAGCACTCCATGCACACCGTACCCGTGAGCCACGCCCACGACTTGCGCGACTTCCTGGGGCCGTGCTTGTCGGTTCGGCGCTCGCTGGTCATCTCGCGCATATCGATGCGTCCCATGTTGCCGCCCAGCGGTATAGGCTCGCCGCAAATCTTGCAGTAGGCGGTCATCATTCCGCATCACCCATGCCCATCGCCTCATTCACCATTCTTTCGAGTTCGAGCATGTCCTGCTGCTCGTTAATCCATCCGCGCTGCGACTTGACGTAGTTCCGCGCAGCTTTCGCACCAATCGGCACGACTGCTTCGGCGATTAGGATGAGCAGGCCGAACATGCGCACGCACATGGAGCCGATGAAGCCGATTGCCTGCGTGTCCCTCATTCCGCATCGCCCCTCAGCTCGTCCTCAATCGCGGTCACGCGCTCGTTCAGCCTGTTGTTGGCCTCAATCAGCGCCCTCTGGGTTTCCAGCAGACGCTCCGTGCTCTTCACGCTCATCCGCTTCCCATAGAGCCATTCCTTAAGCGTTGCGACCAGCGCGCCAATACCGATGGCGACCAGCCCGATTACAACCAACCCAGTGAACACCACGCCGAGCGCGGCGAACGTCTCCTGCGTCATTCACCCTCTCCTTCCTCGCGCAGCTCGACCATGCGCTCCCACAGCACCATCGCGCCATGCATGAGCGACTTGGCGTTCTGCTCGGCATCGGCGTAGCGTCCGCGCTCGTAGTCGATGCGGACGTAGTCGGCGTAGTCGCGCAGCGACTTCATCAGCGTGCCTGTTCCAAGGTTCTCGCCGAACATTTACTCTCCTTCCTCGCGCAACGCGTCGAAGAATCCGTGCCAGTCGGGCGCGTTGCCGAGCGCCTCGGCATCCATCTTGGCAGCGGCGAGCGACTCCTTGAGCTTGCCCGCGTCGGCCTCGTAGCATTTGGCGATTCTCTCGACGTAGGCATCGGACAGCTCGCCGAGCCTC
>OCVV011011286.1_pt1 | contig 26884 bp, 81 predicted proteins | sample 1539721 | NCBI WGS metagenome assembly OCVV01 (sample SAMN02144230, study PRJEB22623) | gut metagenome | biome: sheep rumen | host: Ovis aries | place: New Zealand | reverse complement strand
TCATCCTCGTCATATTCATAAACACCAACAATAATTCTTTCTTCGGGTTTTACAAAAAACTTAATGTCCTTTCTAGTCATATTATTTCTCCTTAATTCAATGTACGGTTTTGCTAATCAATGTACAGTTTCAATGTACGGTTTTTATTTAATATCTACTTTTAATCTCGTATCATTTTTATTCCAAGACACATTAATTGTGTTTACATTATTAAAGTCGGTAATTTTCTGTCCATTCACACAAATATATTTCCAACCTCTATATGTCTTAAGAGCAAAGAATTCAATGTGTTCCTGATTATAAATACCTTCCGCCAAAGCACTTATAGAAGATTGTTGTGAAGCAATAATTCCCGCAAGTGCTTTACTTGTTTCTACTGATGATTTGGAATTTTCTATCTCTTTCGCGGCGATATCTTTGTATTTTTCGATATTATCAGCATATTCTTTATTCGCGGTATCAAATAAATCTTTATACTGATTATTTAGATCTTCTATCTCTTTATTATGTTTTTCTATCAAACACAGATTATCATCTTTTACATGCACCAATTTATTAACTTGTCTTTGAAGTTCTTCTAATGCATTATGTTTTGCTAAATTATCCGCTTGTAATTCTTTTACGGTATCTTCTAACTCTTTATTTATTCTTTTGTAGTACTCCAAATCTTGTATAAGCGTACTTTTTCTCCAGAATAACTTCTTCCAATCCATTTACTCCTCCTTTCTATGATTATTTGACTCTATATCTAAATACTCTCCGTAATCTGTAAAATAAACAGCAATGGTCCCGGAGATACAATAGATATACATTACATTATCTGAAAAAGAATGTGGAATTCTAAGTTGATGAAGAATGTTTTCCAGCTTATCTTTATCCTGCATGTATCCATCTCCTTGACAAATGTGATATAATATCAATTGGCGGATTCTTTTTCATACTTCCGCTGTGGGCGTAGCTGATCACTACGTCCACTCCCCTTTTATTTAATTTCTTCGAAGTAATATAACGTATTTACTGTCTCTAACATAAATATCCCAGTATCCAGTTCAATAAGTCTAACAACTTCACTCGTTATCCATGATTCATACGGAGATTTTGTTTTAAGAAATTTGAAATGATACCTCTGGAAAGGATGTAGATATCTTATATCATAAGACCTGACAATAGAATCAACCATTCCGTCATATTTGCAATTATTTAGCGGAGCATCTCGCGGACCTTTTCTACCACTATGAGCGATTTTATATAATTTATATTTCTTATAAGTACCATCAAAAGAAATTTCCTGGTTTAAGAAATCCAAAATCTGCGGAATACATCCACGTTCGCATTCATCGGATCCTTCTTCTAGCGGACAATCGTTGCAAGAGAAAAAATCACGAGAATCATCAAGCAATGCTGCCAGCTGTGTGTTGTTCATCACTCGTATTCTGTCGCCATTCGTCATCTTCTTCACCTCCTTCTTTATCCAATATGTACCTCCCCAAATTTCAATTCTTCATCAACAAGAATTTTTGCATTATACCATTTTTTATAAACAGGATCTCGTTTTAAAATATATGTATTATTACCAACCTTTATTTCATCAACCGGGGCAACGTTCACATTGGAAAGTGTATAACTGCTAACCGTTAATGAATTACTGTCCAAAATTATACCTGGTTTTTCTAGCGGTATAATATCATATGTTTTACTATTCATAATCAAATACGGATAACTTCCATGCTGATCATAATAAGCATCAATACATCTCTTTACCTTTTCTCCATCAAATTTTATACCGTTCATATTATTCTCCTTCTAGTTCACCCTTCATAAACGTTTAACCTTTACTTTTCTCATACGGTTTCTTTCTTCACAGATTTTAATCGCCTTACCCAACTGATCACGAAGAAATACTTCTTTACCAAGGTAATCGGCAAAATACGTCCATCCATTATCCATCTTCCATAGCCAACAGTTCGTATAAACAATTGCGGTTACTATGCATTCGCGAATTTTATACTTTCCAAAAAATCCCTGATAGATAACCCAACAACGTCTGTTCAATCCATCAATACTAGGAACAAATGGTGATTCAAATTCTGAATTATATTCCTTATATTCATAGCCATTATGATCTACATACGCATCATGATGAGCGGTAAATTTCATGGGTTTAAATTCATTCTGGTTTTTCTCCGTCATATAAATCAATCCTCCTCCAGGCTTCTACTTCACAATACTGCGCACAGTTCCACCAAGGCGGTTCAAGAACCTGATGAACCCAAAATCTATTATAGTTACAAAATCTCGCTACATCATATCCACCATCTTTATACTTTACCCAGTAAGTATCGCTATGAGGATATGACATATCAATTTCCGGATTATGATCCTTAACTGATGTCCACCCAGAAGAACAATAATATTCTTTGTATTCATCTAATGCCTTCTGCGCAAGTTCTCCGATTTCTTTCATTGAAGCTTCTGGCCTGTCCGCAGTTTTGGAAGAATCAATAAGCTTATCAAGACACCAATAAGTAACATCTATTAAAGTGTCAACATTCTTCTTGATTTTATTATCTGCATTTGTTTCACCAACAGCTTCGGTCGGACCAATGAGATTATCTAAAAGTTTTATTATTTCGCCGCCAGATAGTTTATCCATATAATCACCCAAGAGATATTATTTTTTCGCCATAACCAATATCTATTTTTTCATTAGTTAATTTATCATACCCAATAAAACAACCATTCACAGATATTTGATCTACATAGATTTCAAAATCTTCAATATGCTTCTCTACACAGTATTCATAAAATTCTTTAACAGTCATTGTCAATTCTCCGCAGGAACGAGACAATTTTTATCAGCCTCATCTCGTATCCACCAGGCAGCATTTTGTTTTGTGTCTCTTTCAATTCTTTTTTGTACGTATTCTGCGGTTAACGGATCTAGTTGTTCAAGTTCCTCACTTATTCTTTCTGCGTCCCATTCTAAATCATCCGCAAGTTTGTCTGCATCTATAATTCTTCCGTGTGGTTTTGGTATATAAATCATTTCCAACCTCTATACATATGAGAATTTGTATTTGTATATTCCTTAAAATATTCCATCATCTGATCTTCCTCCGGAAAGAAAAGATCAATGCCTTTTTCTACACGAAGCCAACCAAAGAAATTACTGCACAATTGTCCAAAGCGAATGTCAGCCCAGCTCTTCTTGTGAATCTTTTTTAACTCATCATAAAATCCATCTAATCTATTCGGATCTCTCATTCTTTCTCTCCTCTAAATTGTTCAATCCAATCAACTGCATCGTTTAACAACTCTGATGTATGGCGAAGCTTATCTATATTTTTAAGGGCATTATCTACAATTGTATATTCTCTAAATAAACCCTCTATATCTATGATATCGCCAATCTCATATCTTTTTTCATGACTATATAATCCCTCAATCGCCGCGACATCTGATTTCGATGCGGTTAATATATATCCGTCTTCTGATTTACCAATAATTTTCATATTTCCCAACCTATTCTTATCTCATCCCAATAACGCATTTGATCACATGGATATCTACTATAATCTTCTTTTACCGGAATATTTACACTATAACCATTATCCTTTAATATTTTTTCCAATTCATTTCTTACTAATTGGTCTGTGTCAACTGGAATATCATATTTGCAACTATATCTGCCGTCATCTATAGCTTCTTCAATTTTTTGGCTTATATCATCTATGAATGTGTTAATCTTTGCTCTATGTTCACTTTGAAATCTTGCTGATTCTGCTGATCTCATATAAATACCTCTTGTTGTTTATTAATTATATATTGTATTATATATTATTTATGTTAGATTTTGGGAATTGTACACAGATTGTTCACTAAATCAAAATTTATCCTAATTTTTTCCAGAACCCCTTACTTATCAACTCATCTTCCAGCCTTTGATAACAAGGTGTCCCGCCATCTCTATAAAGATATCCAAACAATTGATCTAATACTCCACCAAGTGTTTTATTATTCGCAGTAAAATTTGGCACTTTCACTTGATACCAAAAACCATGCTTGAATGAAAAACATTTGTATAAATAAGTGTCAATCTTATAATTATATCTTTCATCAGAAGAAACACCCCAGGCATCTGTCACAGTTGTCCAGTAATGATGGAGTTGTTTCTTCCAGACCTTATCTCGTTTAATGTACGTCCACTTCATTTAATACCTCCAATATCTTTGCGGCAATTTCTGGCGTAAGCTCAGTTTTATTAAAAACATCCTTGCATTTTCTAATCAGAGCAGCGTCCTGCAATTCTTTCTCAATCTCAGGCGTAAGTAATTCAATCGAACTCTTATACCATATATTACTGCCCTTTTGCCATCCTGTTTTATCAAATGTTTCTTGGTAATTTCCAAAATCAACAACGATATCCTGCCGTTTGGGTGTTATCTTGACTATAGTCCCAATAGATCTTGTTTCCATTCCACCGAAATGATTGGCTATTACTTTGTCTCCAACTTTAAAATCCATGATTATTCTCCTACTTCTTTGCATCAGGCAGTTAATGTATCCTCGCACATCATACCATCAACCGCGTCATCTTTCAACTCACAATCTTCTACGGGGCTGTTATGGCATTACAAATCTGATTAAACTGTTCTTCTGTCAAACCATTCTTATCCTTAATAAACCATCTATATTCTGGCTCACATAATTCAAACTTACCATATGGGTCATCTGGATCAACTGGCCTACAATAGAAGTATTTTTCTCCTCTTTCATAGGCTTCTTCCGCCCAAGTGCATAGATCATTACGTTTATATAAACATGGTAAGCCATTGTTATATATGGCCTTATAGGCATTTATTGATCTTTTTTCAAATAGATCTTTGATATTCATAAGCCACATCCTGTTTTGGAATCTATAATTTCTACCGAAACCACTTCTTGAAAATCTTGTGATAATTCAATAACAGCGTCTTGATCAAAAATATATCCATAACATTCATCAGTTTTTGTGTCAACGTCTGTTATTACTCCGATACATTTTCCATCTATACATATAGGACAATCTCTTGCTGTTTTTAAGATGTTGAATCTTCTATTTTAGATTTGATTCTATTTCTCCATATCTATTTTGGATTTTAACTTTAAACTTAACTTCAATCATCTTTAAAACCTTTGCTCTATATAATCTCTTCCTTCATTATCAACAATCCATTTTGATCTTTCAATTTCATTAATAGATAACATCATAAATTAGATACCTCATCTATCACACGGTGGAAGCAAATCTTGTCTTCCAATTTCCTTCATTACTTCAAAAGACATCGCTGCTACGTCTTCGCCGCTATAACCGCACATATGGATTGCAGTTGATACCGCGCTCCACAATTCCCAATCCCGGCGTTCATTTTCATCCTTCGGAAATACCGGATGTGCCGGAGTTATTTCACTAAAAAAGTTTTTCTTAGTTGCCATTTAATTTTTTTCACCTTTTTCAAAAGTCATATATTTTTCTTCGTAGGTCATAGAATTCTCCCGTTTCTCAATAAAAGTAAATTTTTATTGGGTTACTTTTTTCATTAAAATAAAGTCATTCCCATCTGGACCATAATTATCTTCAAAGCATATATAAAACCCAGATTTTTCAAGAGTTTTCACAACGTCTTTTGTTGCATTTTGGTCAAAACACCTAATTTGAGCTATTTTTTCAAATTTATCCATTTTTACTCCTTTTTGGATGAAATACTTATTTTATCTATGAATTTTTCATCTAATTATAACGGAAATATTTTCGGCATAAACAATGGACGTATCACCATTGAGAAAGTGTTTTGATCAATGTCATTCTGATAATAGATCCTATCAAATCTATGTCCTCGTGAATGTTCGTTTGCTCCCACGAAAATAATATTGATATTAATATATGTATCACAAAACCGAATTTTATTTTCGGTTACACTATAGCTATACAGAGTTTTGCATTCATGCGCTTCACGTACCAATTCTTTAAATAGATCGTCCTTCCACTTTTGATCTTTATAAAAAATTCCAATATTAGTTGAAGTTATATTATATAGTGTGTTCATTAATATGTAACCTCTCCCATAAAACTTAGTTTTTAAAATATTGTCTATTTGTGTTCTCCAGAAAAACACGATCAGTACTCCAAGCATTAATAAACATGTCGCTCATTAATTTTTCTTCTACATCAATGAAGTATTGAATCTGATGCTCAAAAAAATATATTCCAGCTTCTTCTGATTCAAATTCTTCTTCGGATTCCCAGTAGAATGCTCTTTGATTGGTGACAAAGAACGAATCTGTATCTGGACAAAATGCAATAACCCAAGTGTCATGTGGTTGCATAGCATCTGGTGGCATCTCTTTATACATATTTTTCCTCCTCAAAGACTCCTTTCAATTTTACACCAATCACGAAGTTTATCCATGCAATCCAGACCATTAATTGGGTGCAATTTGGGGAACTATAACGATTTCTCGCTTAACATCCATATCAGCATCCAAATATGCGTCCAAAACTCCTGTATTTATTGGGGTTTCAGTATGCCATTCTACTTTTTCTACCTTTTTCACAGTAATATCTTTAATTTTCATTTTCCCGATAAAACCTCAATTTTAACATACATTAAAATAATCACAATTCAAATCGGTACCTCTTACAAATAGTCCGAGTTTTCTGCCACATCTTGGACATTTAAATTCAACAAAATCATTATACTTTTTCCTCGGTACTTGTATACCATAGTCTGGACCAAAAACTGTGCATTCGCATACTGCATAACTATATTTTTCTTCATCAACTTCTTCTTTTGTAACGTATTTTATATTGTCCATATTAACCACTGTTTTATACTTCATCAAAATACTCAAGAAACTCTGGCTTATAATCTTCCAGCAATTGTTCAAAGATATAAGTCAACGGCTGCGCCCAAACAACGTCATCGGCTTCATATGGTGCATCATCCCACAACCTTCTGATAACAAACTCCGTAAATTTAATTGGATCTTTTACTTTACAAATGGGGTTCTCACCATCAAAATTTGTCGAGGCTTCATCGAATAGCTTTACTAGGTCATCAACATCTATTCTCGCCACCAATTGCAGCGGGTGTTTTTGCTGTGAACCATGACTATCTTCTCGTTCTATTGTAAATTTACAAATACCGTTCTCGTTATAGTTCATATTTTCTCCCATCAAAATTCAGTCATCATTAGTAATCAGTAAGTATTGCAACTCTAGCATAATTAAAATATGGCTCAGATACGTTTTCATTATTTACATCACTATAAAATTCTTTAAACTTTTTTATAGCCTCCTCTTTGGTTGTCGCATATGTTATTGCTACATCATCTGTAAAATTGTGACCTACCATTACTCCTGGCTTTTTGTATACGAATAAAACTGGCTTCTCAAGAGATTTTACTGCCATTTCTAAAGCTTCTGAAATTTTAGTTCCTTTTGGTTCATACATGCGGTGGATATCTATATGATCCTTGATTCTTCTAATTGCTTCTTGTCTTGTCATTTCATTCCCTCCTACTGACAACATGGTGGAACTAAATCTTTTCTACCCATGCTCTTTAATGCTTCGATTAACAGCACTGTTACATCTTCTCCACGAACCCCGGCAGCTTTAATTCCACTTGTGATGCCTTCAATCAGAATATCATCTTGTGTTTTCGGTTTAAACCATACGGTAGGATCTATCGGTTGCGGTAATTTGTTATTCATAATTACTTCTCCAATCAAATCTAATTTCCAAAGTCCTTAACATCGACAAACTTATCAAAATATGACTTATAAAAATTGTCTATATGTTTGTCGCATATTTCTTCTACCATTAATTCTATCAATTCAAATGTTCCGCGTTTATTAGTAAACGTCTCTAATGGAAATCTATGAATAATTCCATTAATAATAATACTATACAACTCTTCTATAATATCCATATTGTTCTTCTCATTGAATCTAATTTCTATCAGCAACAATATAATAATGGTACATTGGTATTGGATAATACACTGATTTACTCCCATCACTTAGCTGAAAATCAAACCAGTGATATCCCCAACTCCAATGTTCATCAACTGCTTCAACGTTATAGACTCCAACTGGGATATTCCCATTCTTAGTTATCAAAATTTTCTTCATAATCGTTTATCAAAGACTTGTTTCATTAGTTATTTCTATTTCAACTTTTTTATATTTAGAATCTTTCTTTGGAACAAATTCCCAACAAGGTTCTATGCCACCCTGACAGTTCCAATAATCATCTAAAAAATATTCACATTCAAAGCAATAATCACAAGCATCTTTTTCTGGATCCCACATATGTTTCCCCTTTCAAGTAAATTTCACAGTTGAATTTCGTATAAAATTCATCATCCAACTGTTAACACTGCCGGATTAACAACCCTCTCTCCTTCATACCCATATTCTTTATTATGCCATTTACGAAGATCTTCCCCATATTCCCATAATTGCGATAATATATTTACTGCACAACCGTACATAAAACCAGTAATTCCTTCTGTATCGGCTTCGTGAGATGTTTGTTTTGCAATGTCACAGATTTTATCACCATCAGCAATTCTTTTTTCCATTAAATTTGCCCATCGTTCCAAATAGTCTATGACTGCTTTAGAATATCCGTCCTTACTATTGTTTTCCACACAAATCTCATATTCTTTCTCTTTGCCGCTTTTAATTTTCATAAATCACCTGATATCCTTCTTAAGATATTCAATAAACCCATTAATCGTATTTTTATCGTCTCTGTTTTTCTGAATAGTTCTAACAAGATACGCAATGGCGAACAATTGTGCCACAGTAAATATTACCTTATTCTCGCTATCAAAGAATTCAACGTCATCATTTTCTCCGTATGGACTCTCATATAGCAAATATGAAAATGAATGCTTTATTGGAAATCCTTGATATTCAAATACAAATTTTGTATATTCGTTATCCTCGTATGGTAAAGATATACTTTTGCAAAGATAACCATACCCATTTTTAATTATTTCATATACATCCTTAAGTTCTTCTAATCCTGTCATAATCTTGCTCCTTAATTCACTTTCATACATCGTTCCAACAAAAGTAGCCAAATATGATCCATCTTGTTTAACATCCACTACATACGTTCCAGCATGAAGTGCATCAAAATTTATTGATGCAATTGGCTTTGGAATATCAATTCCCACATTGTCACCAATACCAACCGCTTTAACACCACTGTTAATATATTCAGCCATTACTAATCTCTCCTATTACATGCATTCCAATTTTTATTCATTTACTAATCTCCAAATCTGCGGGTGTGCAGTTTCAATCACACGCATCTCCTTACGGGTTGCAACGAAGATTCTGAGGTTATTGTCTCAAAGGTGTCTCTCCAATCGACGGAGCCATAGCTACGCCTGTGTCCCTTTCCCGGAGCTTCATTTTCTTATCGACTTTTAATGCTTGTCTACCGCAGATAAAACACTTCTTTTATTGGTTATCTATGTTTTAAGAGTGTAACTTTATCCATAGATATTTCATATAGTCTCATATCATCAGTTCGTACTAACAATTTTTGTCCATCGTGATCAATCTTTTCTATGTTTCCAAAATAACCAAGACCATATTTTCCAGAAAAAAACACTCGATCACAGATTCTGAATTCATCATCATTCATCCAATACACTCCCATTCATCATCTATAAAATCTCTCGGATGTTCATACATTATCTTTTCATAAAATCTACCGTTATCTGAGTTATAACAAACAAGATTACCACATTCCAAAGCAGCTAATATATCTTCGACATCAATTCTACAGATATTTCCATACGAATATCCATTGATTTTTGGCGGAATTCGATTGCAATTAATACAAATACCGTTGCCAGTAGCGTTACATATCTTCATATTTTTCTATTGTTTCTTCTACAATTCTCAAAGCTTCTTCAGCTCCAAACACAACCAGGTTTACATTGTCTTTTATAAAATCAGCATGATATTTTGCATTTTCTTGTAATTCTGTAATGAAGTCATTAATTGATGTTTTGATATTAATTAATAGAACATCTTTGTTATTAACTTGATGTAAATCTTTTTCCTGTAAATTCATGTCATCAGCTTGCTGCGGGGTATCAGCCCGAGCTTCGCTTAGTTTGTCTGCAGCAAGTTGCGGGGAATAAGACCCATAGAGATTTAAAAATGTAATTAATAAAAATATTTTCCAAAGTTCATCCTCGGTAAGTTTTTCAAGAAAATCATATTGACCGGAGTCCTTAAAAGTCTTTATTAATTCATCAAAAGGTTCTTTAGCATAATATCCCATCTTCATTCTTTCAACTTCGCCATACTACAAAAATCATGTGGTTTTTTATTCTCAATATAAAACTCATCGACTGCGTCACATTCGCCATATTCAAACTGAGTACCCTGATATAAAACGTTGCAATAGTATTTACAATCTTTGCAATGGATTATTTCTTCAGTTGGTAAATCATATATGGCTTTTCGTAATCGTAAATAGAAAGCTCTACTATTATTCCTATCCCTATTCCAAAGATCATCCAGAATATCTATCGCATTGGATTTGTCGATATATTCACTCATGACTTTCTCCTTTATGGCAGTGGACATAATCGCATTCCCAATCACCGCCATGGTTAATACAATCAATACAATCTATATTTATAAACTCCTCACAAGGTTCTTGATGCAAATACTTATCAATAAATTTTGTAGGTCTGCGTTTACAACAATAATCATGTTCGCCATTCATACGGATATTCCATGCTTTCAAGTTAACGCAGCGTTGACATTCACTACTAATGTCTTTAAGTATCATGATAACTCCTCAAAATCATCTATCCATTCTGGACAATTGGTTACCGAAAATAAAACGGTATCGCATTCCAAACCAGCAGAGCATTCACATTCTTCGCCTGTTACATAATCTGGATAAGTTCTAACGTGAATACAATGTTTGCAAGTTGAACAACCTTTTTTCTCCGCCAGTTCATAATGCAATTCTTTATATTTCCGTCGATCTTCTTCCTGTTCTTCTTCTGTTGGATTAAATATTCTTCGAAAATCATATTTCATGGTATTTCCTCTGGCTTATCTTTTTTCCTATAAATATTTGACTCTTCTTTCATCGCTCTTCTTAAAAGAATTTGTTGTTTTATAGCAGTCATCATATTTAATAGATGATCCAGAGCAGCTTCTTCTTTATCAGTTAAATTATTTCTAAATGCTGTCCCAAATCCGAAGTCAATCATGATATTTATGGTATCTCCTCTGGCTTATAAAAATCCAATTTTAACTCTTTGGCTTTTTCAATATATTCCTCTGGACAATCTGTACTAATGCCTTTGATAATTGGGCTATATACTTGATCAACAAAATATGTACATCGTGGACAATAATAATGCTGCTCGACTACGCCCCATTCAATTTCTGAATAATAATCGTATTTATTCTCTTTTCCACATACTGGACATATTAATAATTCCTTATCCATTTTCGCAATCCTTTAATACAACTTGGATGATCCTATTTTGGATTTCACCTTTTACAGCAGAATATAAACTAGATTGGATTTCTCGTTTTAACATAGTTGGCAAGATTTCTTTCACTCTATTTTCAACCACCTGTTTAATTGCACGTTCACTTTTCTTTTCAAGTTCTTCTCGTGCAAGTTCTTTAAGATATTCTTGATTGATTCCAGCGTCTGCAAGTAGTTGACTAATCTGTAATCGAAGTTCACGCTTTTCTTCGTATGTCATATATTTTAACCTCATCTATTCCAATTCTAAACATCATCAAATAAATCCAGTATTGTTTCCTTCATAATATCTAAAGCTGTTTCAGCACCAAATACAACCATATTGGTATTGTCTTGAATAAAATCAGCATGATGTTTAGAATTCTCGCTTATCTCTAATATAAATTTATTGATCTTTGCTGTTATTACATTAATAATATATTCTTTATCCATATCACTCTGCATTATCTTTCAATTTGATTGACCATTTCTTTCAAACAAAACAGAATATCTTCTCTGGCATCTTTATCCAATTCATCCAATTCATTTGACACATAAGACATTTGCATACAGAATGAATATAAATCATATTTACAAATCAATGCTAATGAATACAATATTTCCGCCTGTCTTTCAGCGGTGCTCTCCCAGAATTCTTCAATCATATCTTGCGGAGAAGGTGTAAATTCATTTGATATTGTTACTCTCATAAATTCTTACCTCGTTATTCTTATCCAACAATACTCGCCCATATGATCTTCAAGTTCTTTCTCCAAGTTATGTCCGCCGATTCTGAATTCTTCTAAATCAAATCCAGTAATTGTCCATTCAGAATAACCCTGATATGCTACCTCAACCGTCATATAACCGTCCAAATAATTACATAAAGCTTCCTGGGCTTCATCAAAAGTACATTCTCCATCTGTATACCAGATACTCATACAGCAATCTGGAATATAACTAATGTCTTTTCCAAGGCATTTATCGTCATAAAATGTTTTTCCAAATTTATACTGTATTTCTCTGGGAATTGATTTTGCCCAGTATTTAGATGATGTTGGTTTTTCTGTTAAAGCTGGATGACCATCATAGTCTTTAGTTAGATAACCATTTAATAACAATTCCATACAGATACCTCATTCAAATAATCTTTTTATTCATACCAAACCTTTAGCGGTATAAGTACGGTATTTCTTTCTCGCATCCATTGTTTGCCATTTGGTATCCAATCGCCATCATATTCCGAAAGAATAACAGCATTGCCAATAACATAATTTACAGTGCAACCATTAGGAGGCTCACCCAAATTTTTATTATATGTTCCAAGACTAAGAATTTTTCGTAGCATCTTATCAATTGACTCAGCAAGAAATATTAACGTGCCATCACATATAAAAGAATCAGATGTAAAATAATCAAAGTCAGCATTCGGATTTATTTCTAAATTGACATTATAGAACGCTACTGTACCATCATCTAAATACCATGTAAGTTTATAATTTCTTACACCTTTTATAATAAAATCTAAACAATTAGTTATATTCTGTTCAACCGCATTATCCCAATTGCGGTCGGCATAGCTTGAAATTTCCGGGTTAGATGCTCTACTTTTACAAAAATCTAAAGATTTACTCATAATATAATCCTAATCAAAAACTCATTTTAATTCTATTGCATCTCTTATTTGTTTCTCATTGCAGCCTTCTGTTTTAAGATATTTAACATAGGCTTTTAAATCATATATATACTTTGTTAATTTATCTTTCCAAAACTCTTCGTTAAAATTTTCCCCGTTTACTGTTCTTACAACAACCAATTCTTCCCATATATCACTGTAATTGGAGTAATGATTGTAATTATAATCCGATTCACAATCTTTACATGCACTTGCAAAAAGTTTTTCTTCTTTATTCGGATACCATCTTAGATCAATTCTGATTTTATATAACTTATCTATAATATTTTCATCTGAAGTATCATATTCTTCAATATCATTACTGTTTGGAATCCATTCTTTATATTCCTCAGCTTTGTCTTTATCTAGAAAAATCTTTCGTATCATATAATCCGAATATATACCAGAAGTCACTATATATACTTTCATATGCCTCACCATAAAAACTTATTTTATCTCAATTCAACTTCACCATATTTCATGCTTGGATCGCTAAATACTTTTGTTCCCTCGTATGTGCCAACTCTGCCTGTGCAATTTTATTATACGTACTTTTCGTAATATGAATTCCCAAGTCCTCAAGTGTTGGTATTTCTTTCAATGTATCTGGTGACATCAATATTATCGGATCGTATTTATGTTCATCAAACCAATCAGCAATTTGTTCATCTAAGATTTTTGTATCAATATTGCGTAAAATACTAAAATATTTTGGCATTTATATACCCCTCAGTAAAAAAATCGTTTTATTTATGTATCCTTCTAATTTTTCCAGATGGATATTTTCTCAAAATTTCGTGAGTAACTTCAGAATTCCATTGAGTTATATGACCTGGATAATTTAACACCAAATCTTTTCCCAAGAAATGCTCCGCCAAAATATTTAAACAAGTCTGTGCGTCTGTACCATTTGGAAACATTTGGTCTTCAGAATCGAATAATGTTTTCGCAAATTCTTTATAGTTCATCAAATAGCCCCACTTTATAATTCTTTCCCGCACTCTGGACAATAATTCAATTTATATCCTAAACCTTTGTTTCTGAAGTCAACCGTCCTAAATGCAGACTTCTTGCCACGTTTTTGATACCAACTATGGATCACTAATGCAACAGTATATTCCTGTATCCATCTACCAAGTTCCGGGTCAAAATATCCATACAAATTTTCTCGTTCTTTTCTTTCCGATAAATTATCGCAAAACTTGCACATCAAATAACCCTCATCCAACTTCTATATTAATAGGTTTCCCGCTTAAATCATAATATTCAGCTTTTGGTCTGATAACTCTTATATAATAGTCCTTGTTATCTTTGGGTAAATTACTATTAAATGTTTTTGAAGCTTCTTCAATATTGTTTTTCATAATTGAATATAACTCTTTGAATTTATTATTCTTTTTATATACAAGACTGAATCTCATCAAATAAGCCCCTCGTTATCAAAAACAGCAAATAAATCGTGATTGCGATATCCTTTAATATTCCAGCCATCATTGGTTAATCTTTCATATTCGTCTATCCAATGTTGCGCAGAATAATTGTTATGCTTACGTATCTCTTCATTCCATGCTTTTTTAAATTGCGGATATAAGTTGTATAAATACTTTCTACAGTTTATTGCATATCTATCAGAATACTTTCTACACCCATAATCTACAATGGCTTCTGTGGGATCATGTTCAGATCTTATATTGGATAATAATCTATCATGTTCTTCCGTATATGTCATATAAAAACAAGCCAAAAAATAAGGCATACTATCTTCCATCAAATAACCCTTTCATTCTGAATTTTCTTCTCTTATTATTGGACATTCACCCTTAAATAATCCAATACATCTTTTCTCAACTTGCGGTGCAAAATAGCACCAAAGAACACTATCCGTATCTTCCTCTAAAAACGGGCATTCAAAGGTATCCTTAGGCATTTCAAGATCTAATTTAATCATCGTTGCCACCCTTCATTCCGCTTCAACAATCGTAGGTGCATCGTAAATCTCTTTTGTGTCCACATATCCATAAGCACCATCCGCAAGTGATTCCGCAGCTAGAACATCCGCATCAATCAATCTACCATGATGTTCTGGGAATTCTTCGAGTTCGCACCATTCTGGTATTTTTGATGGATCATAGTCATGTCTTGCTGGAATGCCGTAACCATACAGATTGCAATGATAATAATAACTGTCGTATATGGGGCAATCCAGACAACTCTCTGGCATCTTTATACCTTTAATCAAGACACTCATCCGACAACCCCCATTAACTCTGTCATTACACACCATGTTGCAAAAATCTGGCATGCATGAATTATTTGATCAACTACAAGACTACAATTTTTAACATTAGCTTTTAAATGATCCACCCATCCATGGATAATCCAGTTAACAACAAATGCTATACTCCATGGAATTATCAATATATTATTGTTAGCCACCATCAGCACAGTTATTGGCAACATGACCATAAAGGTCCAACTAAATGCATGTTCAATCAACGCAACCTTGTAATCGTTTTTATATAGTTGGTCTGGCGCATTCTTCTCCCACCAGGATTTCTGCTTCATACTGGCAAGTATTCCTTGAAGATAATAGTCATCTACTATATGAAGAAAAATCATTATATATAACAAAATTGTTCTCATAAATTAATCCTTTATTCTTCTACCCACATTAATTTGCTGTATGAATCGTCCGGAAACACTTTTGGATTTTTCTTAATCACGGCACGTATCATTTTATCCAAATCATAATTAATATTCTCAATCTCTAAATGAAGAATTCCACACATCATTAAATGCGAGATATTTACATGATAATAATTTTCCGCGTTCATCCAGGCTTTATAATCCTTTTCGGTTCTTGTAGATTCATATCTTTTCTTTAATTTGTTCTTCCACTTATCGGCAAGAAGAATTGAAGGATAAATAGTAATCACAATCTCTGCCGATTCTCTAAGAAAATCTCTGACGGTCTGATGAGAAGATACAAAAACAACATAACCTTGCCTAGATAAATGCTCTGCTATCTGGCAATAATAGATATACCAATCATCTGGGCGTTTACCATCATTCCAAAAGCATCCACTTTCCAGATCTATATATCCATTCTCTGATCTTGCCAAAGTAGACTTCCCGATTCCTTGGTATCCGATAATTATCATTTCTAATCCCTCATTTTATTCTTTTAATTTTCATTACTATATATAATATTCGTTGGAAGATGCGGTGTAGTAATCGTAGGTGATGTCCACCAATAAGATTTATTTGATTGATATCCATCTTGCCAAACTTCATTAAGCAGATTTTCAAGTTCTTCTTTAGTAAATTCTATTTTCCCGTTGCTATTTGTCGTAAATACTTTAACCATCTTATACCTCATATTTATTCTTCAATCCATTTACTGCTTTCTGTAATCCTACAACTAACATCTTCATTGGCTTTTCTAACTGAATCATATCCAAAAATGATTTCGACTTCAGTATCTTCTGGATAATTTTCATATTCTAGAGAACATATTCCGCAAGCACACCAATCTGGTTTGATCTTATCACATTGTTTTATTAATTGCTTTAAGGTTATATCATCTGGCGCTTCAGCAATAAAGCTAATGTCACAACCATTTAAGATAAACTTCATTTATAAAAATCATCCTTTAAACAATCTACATTTACAGGGCTACTATATTTACTAAATTCATCTTTATCATATATTTCAAAGTAAATATACTCATCATCCGTATTAGTTCTACCCATATAATAACTTTCACTTATTTTTATTAATAAATCTTTCGCCGTTTCATCACAACGAGATCTAGGAATTTTTAATTCACCAATCATAATTTGTTTTTTTTGCATCCGTAACCATCCATTATTCCATGTCTAAATTGTAGGAGAATATCAATTACAATATCTATAGCATCCACTTTATCCAAATCAATATCATCAACTGGCTGAAATCCATCCCATGAATCTTTAACAAGTTTATAAGAAAATTCCCAATCTCTTTCGCAAAGCAGCCCATAATCATTCAATGGTTGACAATTCTTTTTAATAACTTTGGCAGAATCATATTTTGGATACCAACCGCTCATTTCATTATCAAATTGAACACGAACTAAATCACCTTTGTATTCACAGATAATATAACCATCATTCATACAGATAATTCCTCATCAAATTCCTTCTGGCATTTCTCATAGATATGATTTCTAACTGTATTAATTTCTATGTATTTATTAACTTCTGAAAGACTAGAGGCCATATATACATAACAATCAAGCGCATCAATAACAATATCTACTTCTTTTGCGTCAAGAATTAAATTTATTCGATCTTTCAAAATGTCATATCCTTTCTTCTGGCAGCTTTTTCATCTGATTTTCGTATTCTTTCTTATGAATGCACTCTTTTTCATCGCAGAATGTTTCCCACCATATATCTTCTGTATATGATTTTTCGCAGCTTAAACATGGTTCGCAAACGAGATAATCTTCATCATAAATAATATCCATATATATTTTCCAATCTTGGACACCAGTTAGGACGATGTTTTCGATATAACTGAATCGGTTCATAATCTTTGGCGGCACAATATGCTTCATCAGACATCTCATTAAAATCATAAAACATACATTTACTACAAATGGGTCGATTATATTCCCTTTCTGAAAATGGATCATTTAATATTCCGAATTTTGGCATTCTCATACCTCATAAAAGTTCATGTTGTGCCTCCTGAAATTTTATTCCTAGCTGTTGAGCTAATAACAAGTATAAGTAAGTCATCTCTAATAAATGCTTGTCGTTGTGTGATCTTTCACACCACTCAGCTGTTCCTCTGTCGTTATATTTCGTTCCGCATGTTTCACATTGATATACCTTTACTTCTTTCATTATCTATTACCACTCAACTGTTCTGCTTACTTTAATCGTCTCGCTGTCACGATATCTGTGTAAAAATCGCTCAAATCCTGTTTGAGAACATCCCTGTCAATTAGATCCCCATGTGATTTTATTTCAACCAATGGGCAATCTTTCAATCTCTTTTTAGTTGAATCAAAATTTATATCAATATAAGTTCGAGATATCCATTGATAACCAGTTATACAACAACCGTTATCATGCATAAGAGGACAAACAGAACAACTATCTGGCATTGATTCGCCTTTGATCAATAAGCTCATTTCTTCTCCTCTTTATTAACGCCATTAACCTTATCAAAGATATAATCAACCAAATCCTTACCATAGTTAGTTGCTGCGGAAACATTTTCCTCGGTAGCATAAGAAGCAATCAACATTTTTTCCATATCTTCTCGCCCAGGAACTATTATGGCAATTATCGATGATGTTATTAATAGAATGATAGATTTCTTAAATATAGATTCAATCGTCTTTTTATCGGAATCATCTATTTCATCATAGTAAAAACAAAGAATTAATGAAAAGACGCACAATGCAATCAAAGTTATTGTACATACAACAAAAGCCGCTATATCAATACCTTCCGCAACACTTATCAAATAAAACCATAATGGATTAACTATATAATTCATTTTTTCTCCTTATTACTTGACGTTCGTCAAGCATTTACAACTTTAGCTGCCATTAACTGACACTCAGGTAATCTGCTCTTTTCTGGATCAAATCCACTTCGTGAAAACCAATCGCCATTCTTCCAACAATGTTCTTTGACATATTCATAACACATCTGACATTCATTACAACATTTTGGCATTTTAAGATCTTTTACAACAACTGCCATACTATCCCCTCAATCAAGTGTTGCCGTTGGCGCACCATGTTTTAATCCCATAATACAATAACCATCTTTCAGTCCAGCTTGCCAATCATAAAGAATATAACTTACATAGCGCAGAACAGAATAACCAGTATATTCTTCAGTTTCTGGATTCCATTCTTTTAATAATAGCCAATCACCAACCTGAAAGTTTCGATCATTTTTTCTAATCTCGAATGTTTTACTTCCATTAACCAAAGCCTCAAAATATTCTGGCAAAACCTTAAGTTCATGTGTCATGATGAACTCCTTCATTTTGAATAAACTGATTTTCAAGACTTGTGCCTTTAACTTTTTCAATATTCAACATTTTTTCTAAGGACGACACTCTTTCTTCCAATTCACTGAACCTAAGCAAAAATCCATTAAGTAACTCCATTGTATAATTTATAATTTCCATTTCACGATCATCAAAATTAAACATTATATATAATCTCCGGATTCATAATCAATATAGAATCGCAATCCCAACCATAAAGGCGAAAGTATAAGCTTTCCAAGTAATCATCGCAAATCTCCTCAGATAAATGAAGTTCAATAGCATCCCAATTTTCGGCGGCTTTTTCAAAGTCTATACAATACCAGGTTACTTTAATAATTGTATCAAGTTCTGGAAGCTGCTGAAGTTGATCTGATCTATAGATGTGAAATACTCTAGCATCATCTTTAAGATGAAATCTGAAACTGGTATTCAAATTTTCCAGACGAAACTCTTCATCTTCACACCAATTCTTCCAACTTCTTTCTGCATCTACTGGAGATGCCCAAAAGCCACCTAACGGTTTTGCGGCACCCCATTCCTGATTTTTTACTGGCTGGAATATGTCCTGATCAAATAAAGTATGTCCGTAATGGATATATTCTTTACCAAGGTTTTTCATTAAAGTATTTACTCCACCATTTGCCATCTTCATCGGTTATTTTTGCCCAGGGACAAAACGGAACTTTGTACTTTAATCCCGTATCTGTTTTAATCAGAATCATCTCTTTATCAAACCAACGTGTACCATCTGGAGCGAATGCGGATTTACAATACTCTTTGCATTTCCAAGCCTTAAGCACCGTAAAATATCCTAGACCGTATTCACCGCCATCAAAGAATCGTTTGCCGATTATGTTCGGGTATTTTCTTTTCCAACGTGTATGTAATTTCATTCGTTAACTATCTCCATAATTGCTTCCGCCAATCCATCAGTAGCATTTTTGCTAATCGCCCATTTCATATACTTACGATGGCATCCCTCGCAATAATCTTCATTATCTTGATACTCGCAGCTATCGCAATAAATTCCGCCGAGTTGTTGATACAACAATTCTGAAATTTTTTCTTTCATATTTTATAACCCCTTATATACATCCACCGCAGCTTCCATATCGAAAATCCTCTGAATTAAAAGCATCATAGATTTCTTCTTTAACACTATAATCATCGGTTATATCTTTCAGCCAATAATCATTTTCTTCAATCCACTCATCGCAAAGTAATCCATCGGCATAATTTTCGAAAACTTCCATCCAGTTTTCAAAATGCCAATCCTGATAGATTCCGAAGGTATTCATCGGGCTTTTACGAACATCTTCTGGAATTTTTTCTGATACATCTTCTCCATCGATCAGCAATGTCCAATGTCCAAAACATAAAGTTGGATATGATCCTGACCATCTTGCTTCAATATTCATCTTAACTCAACATCTCCATATGTCTTTTCTGGATCAATAAATACCTTGAATCCATGATATATGTAATTATATTCAGTACTAATAATTACATCCTCACTCATGAAAGGAGGAAGATCTTTAAATGTATCTACTGATATCAATATAATTGGAAAATAATCATGAGTAATATTCCAGGCATCCAGCTTACGCTCTAAAACTTCGATATCAATGTTTCTTATAATGCTAAATTTTTCTGGCATGTCATTTCTCCCACCAAGAATAATCCACTCTCTTCACTTCTTCATCATATCTTTTCTTTCTTGCACCACACCATGGACAATATGGATATGGCTTTTCTGGAGCAATAACTATTTTTAAGCCTAGTTCATCAACATGCTTATAACAGGAATATACAAATCCACAACTACAACGTGCATAGATAGCTTCGTCATGTTTGTATTTGATAAATGTCCAGAGATGATCGATTAATCGACCTTTATGCTTATGTTTGCTCATGAATTAATTCCTTATACAAATTGGTAAAACCAAAATTTTATTCTCTGTTTCTTCTATACTTTCCACTCTCGCGAACACTTGCCATGCGATGCTTCCGCAAATCTTCTTTAAACAGATCATTATATCCTTCAATCTTGTACGCAAAGTTTGCACCGAAGAATACATAAGCTATTTCTCTGTCATACGGAATCAACACGAACGTTGTCTCACCAGTTATTGCTTGTCCACCCATTTCGCCAAATCCTAATGCCGTGGATCCCCAGGTTTGTTCAAACATATATATGTCGAACTCTTTTTCGGGATCCTTCCTCCGCATATCTTCTTCTATAAACAAAAGCTGTCTTGCCGTATTTAATATCCTCATATTGCCTTCTCCTTCAGAGTAAACATCTCACAATAATCATTCTCCTCGGCAAATGCATTATCCGAATGTACTTGATGTATTACTACTCCTTCATTAGCCAATGCAATACAAGCAAATCCATCATATTCAGAATGTTCGCATCCACCATGAGAATAATCCCATTTCAGCAGCTTTAAATGATACTTACAGTTTTTACAACATTCTTTATTATTCATATTAAATACCACTTTTTAAAATGGTTAGCATTGTATCACAGGCACCAATTATCGAATTGAAATAATCTGATGCAGTATCTATGGATTTGGATTTAGATTCATTATCTTGTTTCAGCGCATAATTACCTTTTGTTGCATATTGTCTTACATTCTCTGCCCAGTCAATAAATATTTGACGTGGATTCTTCTCTTCTTTTTGATTCATATATTCCCTCGCACTCATGATTAATTTTAAATTAGATTGATTCATATCTATTCATTGCCCCTGAACAATCTCTTCCCACATTTTCAGATATTCGCCACCGAGAATATGACACAGTTGCGAAATATCGTATATCAGAACATCCAATTTTTCTTGTTCTACTTTTAAGTTTACAGCCTCTTCATAAATATTACTTGTTCTAATAATACTTCCATTTTTTATCTTATCAGCCTGGTAAATGAAATTATGTTTTATGGATTCATAATAATGCTTCTCAGCTAAAATTTCATAACATTTTCTCTTAACATAATCTAAAAGTTTTATATTTTTATGAAGACTATCAATCCCCATACCAAGTGCATCAAACGTCTTATCTGTTATTTGCGGTTCCCATACTTCTGGTTCCTGAAGTCGTTTAAGAATTTCTGTTGCTTCCTGATTTGTCATGTATCTTGCCTCATTTCGAAGATTTAAAAAAAGATCCTAACAGCCACAACACAACCCATATTCCAACAGATAGTTTCCACGAAAATGTATAACCAAAAGCCCAGCATGCAAGTTTAATAAGTCCCGCAGTACTGAAGAAGCTAATAGCCAATGCAATTAATATTACCAAAATTATCGTAATTACTTTTTTCATTCTTTTACTTCTCCAAGATAATCCAATTCATAACCATCTTGTTCGTGATCATTGAGAGGTCTGCTATATACCAAAATGTCATAGTATTTTCCAAGCGGATCATCTTCGCGCCTAACGAATCCAATCAACGGTTGACAACCAGGAGCAAATCCACGGAGTCGCATTCCGTATTTAAACATTTACATCCCCACTTTCATACCAGACAATCAAATATACGCCAGCATCTTCATCTTCCGGATCATAATATTCATAAACATAATCTACAATCCTATCATTTAATGAATAATTATCGCCGTCTTCAGATATCAGCTGCCCAGTTTCAAAGTCATATCTACATGATCCAGCAAAAATGTCCTGCACTTCATCTTCAGTTTCAACTCTTGTTCTATACTGGATCTCCAATTCATCCGGAGATTCCGACTCATCAAGATATTCTAAAATTTCTTTAAGCTTGTAACTCATCTTAACCTCCAGAAATTTAAATATGATACCAACATATTAAATATTCCCATTAATGCGAAATATATAGTACAACCTTTTTCTTTTTCAAGATGTGAAATATATGAAGTGCCAAAACAAAAAGCTGCAACTACCAGATTAAATACTACCCAAAACATCCTTCTCTTCCTTATTCCTCTTTACCCATCTGTCAAATCCAAAACACCAAATATATGATCTGGATTCATCCCATCCATTTTTTATCATTTCTTCATATAGATCCTGACGGTACCTATCATGTAACTTTAAGTGAATGCCATCAATTGTGGCCTTATCTCCAAATTCGGCAACTCTGTTTGCAATTTCTTCCTCGTGTTCGCGAGGTGTGAATAAAGTTGTTTGTGATAATGCTTCTTCTTTGTCAAATGGGATTTTTTTTCTCTTACAACGCTTCCAGATTCTTATAAGATCATTTAGTGTCCAGGTTAGATGTTCACGCTCTTCTGTATCTACATATGACTCAGAAGCAAGATGTATTGTTCCTCCGAGAGCTTTATCACTGCTCATAGATGATACTAAAAAGGGATAATAGGGGATAAGATCTTCTTGGTCATTTACTTCAAGAGGTAATATTTGATTTGGTGCATAGATTTTGTATTTATTAATAATTTCATTTACTCCAAAGATATCTAATGTGTCTTTTAGATCACATTTCCCACTGTAGACGCTGATATGAATCACCTCTTTTCTACATCATGCATTATACTACCCACTTCATAATGTGTCAACATAATTTTTTATTATTCATATTTACTTCTTTACAATAAATTCATAATCCATCCAGTATATAACGATCACATCCCGGCAGAAATATAATCGAGGGATTAGTTTTCTAAAAAATTTCTTCATCTTACACCTCTATCATTTTCAAAAAATCATCTTCAGATATAACGGGGATATTTAATTCTTGCGCTTTCTTGTTCTTTCCTGAGGTTGATGTTTTATCATTGTTAATCAAATAATCCGTACTCTTACTAACAGATCCAGTAACCTTGCCACCAAGTGACTCGATTTTTTCTTTAACGGCATCTCTATTTGGAAAATGATTAACTTTTCCTGTGATTACAAAAATTTTCCCGGCCAATGGATAATTTCCAGTAGGCGGATTCATAAATTCATCTGAGGCAAAATTTACAACTCCCGCAACGTCAATCATCTGAATATGGTTATTAACCCACCAGGTGTGAATATTTGCATTCAGAACTGGTCCAATGCCATTAATTTTAGAAAAGTCAAACCCGTCATCACAAGCTTGGGCAAAAGCCTCGAATGTTTTAAACCTCTTTGCCAGAAGTTTTGATTGTCCTACGCCAACACCTTCAATTGAAAACGCCGTCAGGAAATGTACCAGATCTACTGATTTACTTGCTTCTATAGATGCCAGAAGTTTATCAATGGATTTCTTGCCAAAGCCACTCATCTTATAAAGCTGGTCCTTAAAGATGTGTAACTCATATATACTGATGAACATATTTGTAAGATATCCACGTTTCAAAAATTTCCGCAGCGTTTCTTCTGAAAGTCCATCAATATCCATACCTTGTTTTGATACGAATGTCTTCCACAGGCCGAGGATTATGCCTGGACAATTAGTATCATTTGTACAATAGAGAACTTCCGAATCGTTTTCTTTTATGATTTTTAATTTAGAACCGCATTCAGGACAGATCTTTGGTATTTCAATTTCTCCATCACCATCAGGATCAGCACAATCAATCTGTGGTATGATATCATTCGCTTTAAATATGTAACATGTACATCCATTTGTTAATTGAAGCTGCTTTAAAATACTAATGTTGTGAAGACTAGCTTTTTCAACAACACTTCCTGAGATTTCCACGGGATCAAAATTCGCAACTGGTGTAAGCTGACCAGTCTTCCCCATCTGAAATATTACTGAGCGAAGTTTAGTTGGATATCTATCATCCTCATATTTATAAGCAATAGCGTTTCTGAAAAATTTCTCTGTTCTTCCTAATGTTTTACTATATGAAATTGAATCATACTTGATAACAACACCATCAATTGGAAATCCCTCTTCTTTTGCACTGAGTCGAAAATCTTCCAATAAGTTCTTAATATGTTCGATTTCAAAATCATTCGTTTTTAAATATCTAACAGTTTCAAAACCAAGATTAGAAGCTTTTTTCAGATTATCAAATAATGAACTGGATTCGCCTCCCTCGATTACATCCCATGCATAAAATCTAAGATGACGTTTCTTTGAAACATTTGGATCTAGCTGATTAAGAGATCCAGCCGCAAGGTTCCTGGGATTACTAAACTTTTCTATAAGGTTTTCGTTAATCTTCTCGAAATCAGAATATAGAATTACACATTCTCCATCTATTACATACTTGCCAGATTTATCAATCTTCTTTGGAAGATTTTCGAAAGAATTGGCATGGAACAATATATCATTACCAATATCTCCATTGCCACGAGTTTCCAGTCTTGTAAGAATACCATCAAAATAAGTTGCCGACACACTAAGCCCATCCGCCTTATACATCATGACGTAGTCTTTTTTTATAAACTTCTTTATTTCTTCAGCTGTATGTACCTTATCCAAAGATAACATCAAATGTTCATGCTTAATAGTCGGAATCTCTTTAACTGGAGCAGCACCCACAGATTCAATATATCCGAGCTTCTCCGCCTGAGAAACCATAAGATCATATTCTCGATCAGTATATTTACTCCGACCTGTCGAATAGTAGTCTTCTTTTGCCTGATTTATTTCTTTGATTAATTCATCTAAAGACATATTACTCACCCTTCTTTATCAGCACAACATTAGATCCATGTGTATAATACGCTACATCATTAATCACAACCTGGACCATATCACTGTCTTCATAATCTTTCCACGTATCAACAGGTCCGCTGATCACGCTGCCATCTGGCATAGCAATCTGTGCCTCATCAAAATACCATGTTGTATCAAAAAATTGGAAGTTAAACCCATGGACATTCCTTGCAAAAAATGCTAGTATCGCAAACAAAACTATAAATATAATTACCTTCTTATACGTTTTCATCTTTTTTATACCTTTCTTTCCAAGCCAGACAACAATCACTCCATCTTACATAATCTTCTTTTTCGTCACACCAACCGTTGCCCATATAATCAACTTTGTCGTTAAACAAACAATTCTCGCAAATTCTTCTCTCTTCCATACGTTTACCTCGCCGCAACGTCTGCTTCGTGGAGCAACATCACCTTATTATAAAAACTATCACCCCAAAGATGTCTATATTTATCATGCAATCTTTCGGGATTTTTATCAGCATCCCAGAAGAATGGTGCCATATGATATGTAATCAACGCAGACACTTCAAGAGGAAGATCATATAAAGATAATGCATCATATGCTCCAACGTTGTGATGATTATAATAATGACAAACACCATCTTCTCCAACAGAACGTGTAAAACACTTCCCGCAATCGTGCCACGTAGCAGCAAGTATCATGATCTCATCACCACCCCGACTACGCATATATTCTTTTGCTGCAAGCATATGGACACCAAGGGTTTTTGTATGATGAGGATTGCCCTGGTTATAATATACGAGGCCCTCATATAAAATAGATCTGTGATAATCAATATAATTATTAATGACCTTTATGTAATCCCATCCCTCAAAATACCAAGGTGTCTGCCAGTTGGTATACATGCGATAGATAACTTCGTCTGGTATCTTCCGCTCTCTCATCCAGTTATTGCGGAGACAAATCTCATAAGGTG
>OCVV012868937.1_pt1 | contig 26886 bp, 29 predicted proteins | sample 1539721 | NCBI WGS metagenome assembly OCVV01 (sample SAMN02144230, study PRJEB22623) | gut metagenome | biome: sheep rumen | host: Ovis aries | place: New Zealand | reverse complement strand
CGAACATGGACGAACGACAGCGTGAAAGGGCGCGTCATGGTGATTAACCTCTGGTACTCCGGCTGTGGCCCTTGCCGTGCAGAGATGCCCATCCTTTCCGAGTGGAAGGAGCAATTGCCTGGCGTAATGTTCTTCTCGGCCACCTACCACGATGCTGAGACCGCCAAACGCATCACCGACAAGCACCACTTCACATGGACGCACCTCGTCGAGGCGAAGGATATGATGGCATGGATTGGCTATGAGGGCTTCCCCCTCACAATCGTCGTCGACAAGAAGGGCATCGTCCGCCACGCCGTCCACGGCACCAACGAGACGAAGCGCGAGGAACTGTTAGCAAAGATCAAAGAGGCCGAGACAGAATAAATGCACCCACGAGAACCCGCCAAGCCTCTCCACGATGCTCAAATGTGCGGGTCGTTTTATTTTTATACGATGAGCAACAGAATCCCATTCCAGAAACCATACGCCAGTGCGCACGACCTGGTCAGACTGCTACATCCAGAGAAGGCACCATCGTTGATACTCGTCACGCTATTGGGAATTGTGACAGATGTCAGACAGCACAAAGGAATTAAAAAGAAAACTTATTTCGAGTGAAAATTCTGGTAGGAAAAGGAACACATTAATTGGCGTTTCTAAAACAAAAAAGGTTCACACTGTCTCGCGTGAACCGTTTTTGTTATAAGTCACCTTCAACTTACACCAACAAATAATCTGGTCGTATTGGAAGCAATAGTATTTTGGGGAACATTCTTTTCTTCCATGACTCTCGTAGCAAGCCCATCAATTTTGATAGGCTCTGGTGCTTTCTTCGGAGGGCGAATCATACGCTTCATTATTTGGTCACCCCCATCAACATCAAAAGTGGTTATAGTAATACTTTTAGCTGTTTTCACATTGTATACACTCTGTATTACACTCAAGCACATATCTGTTGCTGCTTGTACATTTACACCGAAATCAACTGCATACATTCGTGACCCGAAATCCTTGATTTCCTTGAACCTATCAAACTCAACCAAATTACGGAATTGCTCTTTTTTCTAATTGTAATATATTGACCTCTGTCACTATCCCCAGCAGTGTGAAGAACATTGGAGATGGTGCCTTTGAAGGTTGTCAACACCTGACTTCTATCAATATCCCCCAAAACCACCGTATCTTTGCATCGTGATTAGAATAACAATATATGTTTAATATTAAAAACTTTAAGATTATGACACAGAAGAATTTCTGTCGTAAAGATCGGTTTGTCTAAAAAAAAATTGTCAGTTCTGTTGTATCATTGAAATTTTATTCGTATCTTTGCATTGGTATATATAATAACCGCATCGCATACACTAAATTAATTAACTATGATAGAGAGAGATATTATTTGCTTCGCCCACGGATACACGTTGGCAGATGCTAACCTAATAATCGTGTTACTGATTCTCGTCGTGATAGTACTTGTCGTGATTGGATGCTACAGTATACGTTATAACAGGATTATCAGTCAGCGAAACGAACAGCTCCGACGCATTCTCACGGCATTGGACAACTACCGGGCCATAGTAGGCGACGGGGTTCTGTCGCTCGACGAACAGGAGGCGATATTGAAGTACAAGTTGAAGAAGACAAAAGAGGCCCTGCCGCTTAAGAAGGATGGGGAGCAGAACTTCTTTGTGATGATGGATGCGCGTATCAATAAGGAGAGACCTTATACGGATCCTACTTTCGACCAAGATGCCCTGATTAAGTTTATGGGAGTCAGTCGTGAGACATTCTGCAATCTGGTGCCTCGCTATAAGGATCCTGACAGAACGTTTGATTATATCAACTCCCTACGAGCTGAATACGGTGCACGACTCATCATTGAGCATCCGCATGAAGAAATCGAAACCATCGCCAAGGAATGTGGCTTTATTGGCGTAGATGTCTTCAACAGCGCCTTCAAGTTCGCCCTGGGTGTCACGCCTGCCGAATACCGCAATAGCATGATTAAACTATTCAAGAACGATCAAAGCTCTACTATCCACCAACAATAAAGCGTCCTGGAGTTCAATTTCCAGAACGCTTTTCTAGTCTAATATCCCACGCATGAGGTTGCGCTCAAGGCCGTCACGATGGCCGTCGTCACAGATGCAATGATCTGCACAATCCACTTAATAGTCTCCTTCTTAGTCATAATCGTTTAGTTTTTGTTGGTTTTTAAATTAAAGGATGTCTCGCGCTACATAGCCGCGGGTCTGGTCTCGAAATAAAGTTTTCCCCGAAAACTTCTACTTTCGGGACCTGCCCCCCAGCCCCACGCTTGCTTACGGCTCTTCCGAACCTCCCTGGTTAGGCTTACCACCATTATCATCTCCACCGCCAGTCTGAGTAGAATCTCCACCGCTCTGGGTGTCATCCCCGGAAGTTCTTTTATATCAGCTTCTATTGAGACACTTTCTAGCTGCTTACATTCATCAAAAGCTCTTACTCCTATTTCATTCACGGATTTGGGAATGTGAACTGTTTTAAGGCTCTTGCACCCAAAGCAGGCTGTATGAGCTATTCTTTTGATGTGATTTGGTACTGTAAAGTCGGAGATGAAACTTGCTTCAAAAGCTTCTTCATCGATATTGGTAACACTTGCTGGGATTTCCAAATATTTCAATCCACACCTAACGAAGGCTTCGTTCTCAATAGTCTGCAGTTTGGAGGATAGTTCTATTGTTTCCAGTCTTTTACAATCTTCAAAAGCAGACTCTCCTATGCTTTCCACTTGGCTTTCTGTCGTAATTACACACCATAGACTGGAGCATCCACTAAATGTATCAGCAAAGATACTGCTTTATTTTCAAAATACAAAAATTAAAAAGAAAACTTATTTCGAGTGAAGATTTTGGTAGGGAGCGTTTCCTCTTTCAATAATTTTTTGTACTTTCGCAGACGATATGCGGAAGATTGTTTTTCTACATGGGTTCTATGCCAGCGGGCAGTGTGTGCCTGCTGTGGCGTTGAGGGAAGCCTTTGAGGGGTGTGCCGAGGTGCTGACACCAGACTTACCACTGCATCCTCAGGAGGCGATGACGTTTATTCGGCAGTTGTGCGACAAGGAACATCCAGACATGCTGGTGGGAAACAGTTGTGGCTCGTTCTATGCCCAGATGATCGCACCGACGATAGGAGTGCCGGCACTGCTGGGAAATCCACATTTTAAGATGACGGAATTCTTAAAGCCACGAATAGGAGCACAACAGTATAAATCACCAAGGATGAACGGTTGTCAGGACTTTGTCATTGACGGGCAGCTGATCAACGAGTTTGCCGATATGGAGGCTCACCAGTTTGACCACTGCAATGACCATTCAAAAGAATGTGTATGGGGACTCTTTGGCGAACAAGACAACTTGGCACATTTCGAGTCCCTCTTCTTAGAGCATTACACCCATAGTTTTCACTTCCCTGGTGGGCATACGCCTACCGCCGAGGAAGTCAAAACATGGTATGTCCCATTAATCAAACAGTTAATGGGGGATAACCTTAGCAAGACCTGTTTTCCTGGTACCGCTTGTACTTGAGCTTACGGTTACGACAATAGATGATGAGAGCAATGCCGGCTGCCAAGGGGACAAGGGCACAGAGGGCGAAGAAAAGGAAAAAGGCCCCACCGATGTTAAAGCCGATAGCACCACGGGAATGGAACTCTGGCTCTGCGTACTTTGCCAGACTATCACTCAGTTCCGCTACCAATGTCGAATCACCCGCTTCGTCCGCTTTTTCAATCAGCGACTGGATACGTTGGTACTCTGCTTGCAGGTGGACAGAGTCGGTATTATATGCCTCCATTGCCTCCTCATACTCCTGCTCCGCCGCAGAATACTCATCCCGCAATTCATCCATGTGCTTTTCTCCTTCAATAATCATCAGAATATTGAACAAGATAAACAACACACTACCAATCGTGAGCAACCATCCGAAAAATCTCAGGCAACCACTTGGCTTCTTGACTGGCTGGGCGATCTCTTCCATTATTTCTTCTCTTTAATATGATATCTCTCCAATACCGGAATCTCTTTGACAAGTGCGTCAGACAAGAGTCCTGCCACGACGTGGGCACCATATATATTATAATGTGTATTGTCCTGACGGCCTTTCGGCAAGGCAGGATGCTCACCCGGCTTATACCACATGTGGAGTTTCTTGGAACCCTCCACTCCTAAGGACTGCTCCAGATCATGAGTAATCTTATTGGCATTCACGAAATGCACATTCATACGCAATGCCACATCACGGGGAGCAACAGCATAGAGTTTATGGGTATCTATCAGGGAATCACCCTCCGCAACTTTGGCACCATCAGCAAAGGTCGTGTTACGCAGAGCCTCGTCATCATCGTTCTTCACCGTCTTTGTGGCGAAGTTACGACGGACGACAGGGTTCATAATAACAGGGATGCCCCCTTTCTCACGTGTCTCTCGCACGAACTTGGCAAGATTATAGTCGAAGGTGGAGCCGGGATCAGTATGACGTTCTATTTGAGGTTTCTCGTCATTATGACCAAACTGGATGATGACGTAGTCACCAGGCTTGATGAGCGAGAGCACCTTGTCCCAACGCCCCTCATCAATGAAACTCTTGGAGGAGCGCCCGTTGACAGCATGATTGTCTACTCGTATATACGTAGAGTCAAAATAACTCTGTAATGCCATCGCCCACCCTCTTTCCGGTGAGCCCGTAGAGAGGTCTTTCTTGGCGGCGGTCGAATCGCCAATCACGAAAATGGTCGTCAGGTGGTTTGGCTTCAAAGAAGTCAGTGTCACCAAGACCAGCAATGCCATCAATATTCTTCTCATAGTCTGCCAATCAGTTCTTCTGGGGTTACTAACTGTTGTTCACCAGTCTCCATATTCTTCAAGGTGATCTTCCCTTCCTTCATCTCATTCTCACCTGCAAGGGCAACGAAAGGAATCTGCTTGGCATTGGCATAGCTCATCTGCTTCTTCATCTTAGCAGCATCAGGGTAAATTTCCGCATGAATACCTTCCTTACGTACCTTATTAATAATAGGGAGACAATAGGCTGTCTCTTTCTCTCCAAAATTAATGAAAAGAATCTGGGTGGTACTCATGGAGTCTTTCGGATAAAGATCCAAAGTATTCAACACATCATAGATGCGGTCAGCACCAAAGGAGATGCCTACCCCACTCAACCCTGGCATGCCAAAGATGCCCGTCAGGTTGTCATAACGACCGCCACCTGTTATACTGCCCATCTCCACATCAAGAGCCTTCACCTCAAAGATGGCACCCGTATAATAATTCAAGCCGCGAGCCAGTGTCAAGTCCAACTGGATCTCATTCTTTAGTCCGACAGCATAGAGAATACTCAATATATACTCTGTCTCTTCCACACCTTTCTTTCCCGTCTCACTGCCATCAAGTACCTGAGCGATTGTCTTGAGCTTTTCCTCGTTAGTACCAGACAGAGAAATGATAGGTTGCAACTTGGCAATCTGGTCCTCACTGAGACCGTCTTCCCGCAACTCCGCATTGACATTGTCTATGCCTATCTTGTCAAGTTTGTCAATGGCAACAGTGATATCCACAATCTTATCGGCAGCACCGATAACCTCAGCGATACCTGTCAGTATCTTACGGTTATTGATTTTAATTTGTACACGGATGCCAAAGCGGGTGAATACCGTGTCGACAATCTGCATCAACTCTACCTCATTAAGCAAGGAGTCTGAGCCAACGACATCAGCATCACATTGGTAGAATTCACGATAACGTCCCTTTTGAGGACGGTCAGCACGCCAGACAGGCTGTATCTGATAACGCTTGAAAGGCAGTTGTAACTCGTCACGATGCATCACGACATAACGTGCAAAGGGAACGGTCAGGTCATAACGCAGACCTTTCTCACAGAGTTTTGCAGCAAGATGCAGAGAGTTGCGCTCTTGTAACTCCTGGTCTGTCAGCTTGCCCATGAAATCACCGCTGTTAAGTACTTTAAAGAGAAGTTTGTCACCCTCTTCGCCATACTTGCCCATCAGTGTTTGAAGGGTTTCCATCGCAGGAGTCTCTATCTGTTGAAAACCATATAAGGCATATACTTCCCGAATGGTATCAAAGATATAGTTGCGCTTCGCCATTTCGATAGGTCCGAAATCGCGCGTTCCTTTGGGTATACTCGGTTTCTGTGCCATTACTTCCTTACGATTGTTTGTGCCCTGTCCGGACCGATAGAGATAATCTTAATAGGAGTCTCCAGGAAATCCTCCAGGAACTTGATATAGTCCTTGAATGCCTGTGGGAACTGCTCCTCACTGGTGAACGATGTCATATCCGTTTTCCATCCCGGGAGTTCCTTATAGACAGGCTCGATGCCTTCCTCGATATTATAGGGGAAATAATCAATCTCGGTACCATTCTGCTTATAGGCGACACACGCTTTGATAGTATCGAAGTCGTCCAGCACATCACTCTTCATCATAATCAGCTGGGTAACACCATTCACCATGATGGAGTATTTCAGTGCTATCAGGTCAATCCACCCACAACGACGCTCACGACCGGTCACTGCACCATACTCATGACCCAAGTCACGGATACGCTTACCAGTCTCATCAAACAGCTCGGTGGGGAAAGGACCAGCACCGACACGTGTGCAATATGCCTTCATAATACCGTAGACATCACCAATCTTGTTAGGACCGATTCCGAGTCCAGTGCAAGCACCGGCACAGATGGTATTGGAAGAGGTCACGAAGGGATAAGAGCCGAAGTCAATATCCAGCATGGTACCTTGCGCACCCTCACAGAGAACACTCTTACCACTCTTCAGGAGATTATTAATCTCATGCTCTGAGTCAACGATGGGGAACTGACGGAGATACGCAATACCTTCCAGCCATTTCTTCTCGACCTCCGTGATGTCGTACTCAAAGTTCAATGATTTCAGGATGGCTTCATGACGAGCCTTTGCCTTGGCATATTTCTCCTCGAAGTTCTCAAGGATATCACCGACACGGAGACCGTTACGGCTCACCTTGTCTGTATAGGTAGGACCAATTCCCTTACCTGTCGTGCCTACTTTATTCTTTCCCTTCTGTGCCTCATAGGCGGCATCCAGAACACGGTGTGTAGGCATGATGAGATGAGCCTTCTTGGAGATATGCAACCTGCTCTTCAGCTCATGACCACTTGCCTCCAATGCCTTTGCCTCTTCCATAAACAGGTCAGGAGCCAAGACCACGCCATTACCTATTATATTAACCTTTCCCCCCTGGAAAATACCTGACGGGATACTACGAAGAACATACTTCTGTCCCTCGAACTCCAAAGTATGACCTGCATTAGGACCTCCCTGAAAACGAGCAACCACATCGTATTGGGGTGTCAATACATCAACCACTTTTCCTTTTCCTTCATCGCCCCACTGTAAACCGAGCAGGACATCTACTTTTCCTTGATTCATGTCTATTATATTTTAATTTTTTGTTTCTTTTGCTGACTCTTTATCCTGGTAATCTTTGCCTGACACGTGCTGCATATTCCATAAATGTAAAGGGAATAGCCATCCTTGCGGAAACGTTTCAGATGCATATTGCCAATAGTTTCAGATATCTGAGGAGACTTTATTTCCGTTACCTTACCACAGACGGTACATATCTGATGGCTATGACTGTTATTATCGTAACAAGCCTCATACTTCGTCTGTCCCTGGAAACGATGACGAATCACCAATCGCAACTCCATAAAGAGCTTCAATGTATTATAGAGGGTTGCCCTGCTAACAGGGAATTTGTTCTCCTCTGCCAACTTATCACTTAACTCCTCTAAAGTAAAATGACCATTAATATCATATACTGCATCTAATATGGCATACCTCTCAGGCGTTTTCCGATGATTATTCATCTCCAGATAATTAGTCAATATCTGCCTGACAGTAGTCCTTACGCTCTCTTTCATAAATCCATTAATACCTTAAACCGCACAAAATTACAATAATTTATTCAGATTACGGCATTAATTATTTAAAAAAGTTCTAAATTAAGACTTTTAAGCGCACTTTTTGCCATTCTCTCATAGACAATCCCTAATTCTGCAAAACGGATAATGCTTTGCATGGCTGCTTTTCGCACGATCAAGGAAGGACCTTGCAAGGCGGCTAACGCCTGATCAATGAACTCATTGATACCACGCTCGTTAGGTTCTTGTTTATTCATAAACAAACGTGTCAATATATGATAACCACATAATTGATACAACTCTTTGTCTGAAGCCAACCACTGGAATGCCTTGTCTGCCGCATATGGAAGATGTTGATAGAGGTTAAAGGCGGCTTGTTCTGCTATTTCTTGAGAATCCGTCTGCTCCATCCAGATATCTACCACTTCCGGCAGCATCTGATCAGCAGGCATCAGCATCGTGGCAAGGATCTTGCATTCTCTCACGTTCTCTTTCCATAACTCTATGGCTAAATCATAGTTCTTACCTATTTCTTGAGCTTTTTCATATAGCATAGGTATGGATGCCCCCCAATTGAGCTTGTACACCACCCCTTTGTCACGCATTGACTGTGCCGTCTTGCCATCCATCAGAAGGCGGAAAGACTTTTTGATGTCCTTGACTTGTTCTTGAATCTTTTCATTCATATTAATGTTCCGTATTCTGTACTATAACGTAACATTTGTTCAACATATCCTTCCGTATAGTCAACTTTTACGTCTATCGTCTCACCCGTTTTGTCCTTTACCAATGTCATCTTGGGATTGATAAATCCTTTATAGGGAGCTAGATCCAACTTTTGATAACGTTCCAATATCTCTTGATGAATGATGGGGTCTACTTTAATGGCATAGCGCTCCACCAACTGCCGAGCAGCCTCGTAGTCGCCTTCACTCTTAATACGCTGGATTTCTGCCAACAAAGTGGCAAACAGCTTGCGCAGCTCTTGATAGTCATTAATCTGCACATAGGTTTTTCCCTCACGTTTGACCAAGGAGACGGCTTCGCCATTCTCATAACACCAATGGGCTATCAATGCACGGTTTCGCATGTGAGCTTCTTCTATCTGATTACCAGGTTGAATGCGGATCAACTGCGTCAGCAAACCATTCATCATATAACTATAATATTGTGACTTATATGCCTCTTCATTGGGAGTTAATCCGAGTTCCACCAATTTGGCATCTGCAATATAATATAGTCCAAAAAGATCAGCGCGCGCTTCCTCTATTGTATTGCCGTAGGCTTTCAGGGCATCCGGATCTGTATGAGGTAACAGCTGTCCACTCCCATGTCCCAAACATTCATGAAGATCAGTATGCAGGTCATCACAGATATCTCCATATTGCTCTATCATTCTCAGAGTGTCCTCGTCAATGACAAACTCTTCTTTGAAGCCATTGCCATGAGCAGCCTTATTGTATGCATCCGTAATATTACTGATAGTGATACTCTTACTACCATATTCTGCCCTTATCCAATCAGCATTAGGCAGATTGATGCCAATGGCTGTGGAAGGATACTCATCGCCTCCCAGCATGGCGGCGCAAATAGCATTAGCAGTAACTCCCTTCACTTGTTTTTTACGGAAGCGAGGGTCAACAGGTGAGTGGTCCTCAAACCATTGGGCATTGGTGCTGATGGTTTGTGTCCGTTTGGTTGCCTCAAGGTCTTTATATTCCACAATACCTTCCCATGACCCTTTCAGTCCCAACGGATCACCATAAACCTCAATAAAACCATTCACAAAATCAATTCTACCGTTGTGTTCATTGACCCATTCTTTACAATAGTCATTAAAAAACTTCAAATCACCAGTTTGATAATAATCAACTAACAAACTGATGATTCGCTTCTGATGCTCGTTCTCTGCATACTCTCTTGCTTTCTTCAACCAGAAGACAATCTTTTCGATTGCCGCGGAATATTTCCCTCCTACATGCCAGACATCCTCATAGAGAACTCCGTCTTTTTTCACCAATGTGGAGTTTAGTCCGAAAGAAGGCGGTTCCTTTCCTTGATATTCCTCTTTTTTCCTTTGGTAAAATGTTTCTGCCTCTTGCTGAGTTACTCCTTCATAGAAATGGCAAGCGGATGTTTGTACTAAATCTTCACCATCATTCTTATTGACCCGTTTGGGGGCTACCGATTCATCAAAGATCACAGGAAAAAGTTCTTGACATAAATCCTCAATGTCTTCTCCGTCTTTTAAAGGGAGAGTGGACTTGTCGACCATCAAAAGGGCTTCACGAAGATAGTCCTCAGAGAACTCGGCCTGGAATTTCTCACAACCATAATGATGATAGATACCATTGGAGAACCAGAGTCTTTTCAGATATACCTCTAAAGCTTTGAAGTCCTTCGTTGTACGGTCAATGTCAGAAGACATATAAACAGCTTCTAACATCTTACGGATACGTAAGTTATACTTTCCGAACTGATCAAAAGTAATATCTCGTCCATACAATGTCGCTTGGGACAGTGCATAGATGTACTGTTTCTGACACAAAGTTAACTGCTCAAAACCATGGAGCTGGTATCTGAGCAGTTGCAGGTCGGCGAAACGTTCGTCTGAATAATTAAACATCTTGTTTCTTAATTCTTGTTTTTGCACGTCTAACCTTCTGAGAGGGATGATTTTCATAATGTCTCAAACGATACTCACGGGGAGTCATATTCATGAATTTAAAGAAAGAGGCATAGAAAGACTGACGATTAGCAAAGCCAACCATATCACTCACCTCTTCCATTGTCAGTTCCTGAAATCGTTTGTCAACCATAATGGTCATCGCCTCCTCAATCCGGAACTTGTTCACAAATGACGTGTAGTTCATATGAAACTGAACACTCACCACGGCAGAGATGTATCGGGTGTTAGTACCCAGATCCTCTGCCAACTTCTTTGCAGAATAATCCTTGTCTTTGTATTTCTTCTGCATGACAATGACGTTAAGGATACGCCCCTTGAGATCGTCCATCAACTGAGGATTAACCAACGTTCTATACGCTGCCTCCTTGACCTTTTTCTCAGTGATATTATACTTTGCCATACTAATAATTAAAGATTATTTTGTTATTACTTTGCAAATATAGTAAAAAATTCTAATAATACATCATATTTCTACAGTTTTTTACAAAAAATTTATATCTTTGTGCAAAATTTTGAGGAAATGGACCCGAAAACAATTCTAAGAAGCTATTATGGATATGATTCTTTTCGAGCTAACCAAGAAGAGATTATCAACACCGTCCTTCATCATCAAGACTGTCTGGTACTGATGCCAACTGGTGGTGGCAAAAGTATTTGTTATCAAATACCTGCAATTGTCATGCAAGGAACGGCGGTCGTCATCTCGCCATTAATCAGTCTTATGAAAGACCAAGTAGAAAGTCTGAAAGCCAATGGTATCGGAGCAGCTGCCCTGCATAGCGGAAACGACTTTAATAAAGACACGATTGTTAGAAGAAAATGCATGGACGGCACATTGAAGTTGCTTTACATCTCACCCGAAAAACTATTAACAGAAATTCCATTTTTGTTAAAACAAATGACGATATCACTATTTGCCATTGACGAAGCTCACTGCATCAGTCAGTGGGGGCATGATTTCCGTCCGGAATACACACAATTAGACATTCTTCACAAAGAGTTTCCTGACGTACCCATTATGGCTTTAACTGCAACAGCAGACAAGATTACAAGGCAAGATATTATCAAACAACTACAGCTTAAGAATCCGCAGGTATTTATTTCCAGCTTTGATCGTCCTAACCTCAGTTTAACAGTAAAACGTGGATTTGCATCCAAAGAGAAAGATCATTATATTTTTAACTTTATCACTGCTCGACCATTCGAGAGCGGTATTGTCTACTGCCTTAGCAGAAAAACAACAGAGAAAGTTGCTAAGTTTTTGATTAGTAAAAATATACGTTGTGCTGTCTACCATGCTGGATTATCCCAACAAGAAAGGGACAAAGCCCAACTGGATTTCCAACGAGACGATATCCAGGTCATGTGTGCGACCATTGCCTTCGGCATGGGTATTGACAAGAGTAATGTCCGTTGGGTCATTCATTATAACATGCCCAAAAGCATAGAGAGTTTCTATCAGGAGATTGGGCGTGCCGGACGTGACGGGGCACCAGCAGACACCGTCCTCTTCTATTCTCTTGCCGACGTTGTCCAACTGTCACAATTTGCAAAAGAAAGTGGACAAAAGGACATCAACCTTGACAAATTGAGACAGATGCAGAACTATGCGGAATCCAACGTCTGCCGCCGTCGGATTCTGTTAAATTATTTCGGAGAACGAAGAGACCATGACTGTAACAATTGTGATGTTTGTGAGAACCCACCACGTAGATTTGACGGTACAGAATATATCCAAATGGCACTGAGTGCCGTCAAGCGGGCAGATGAGACGATTCGCACGTCGACTATTGTTGAGATTCTCAAGGGGATAGCCTCCCCCACCGTAAAGCGGAAAGGCTATGAGCAAATGAAAACGTTTGGTGTCGGTAAATCATTGTCTACCAACGACTGGCAGGACTATCTCTTGCAGATGCTGCAGATGGGATTCATCGAGATTGCCTATGACCAAGACAACATCGTCAAGATTACAGAGAGCGGTTATGACATCCTATACGGAAGGAAACGTGCTGAACTATGTGTTATAGACCATTCGGTAAAAGAAGCGGCAAAACCAAAACGTCGTCTTCACCTTGAGATTCCCACCATCACCATCCCTGGTCTGCCAAAAACGACAGGTGTTGAGGACAAGCAGCTTTTCCAGGCTTTGCGTGATCTTCGCCGCCAGTGTGCCGAAGAAGAAGGATTTCCACCTTATATTGTATTCAGCGACAAAGTACTACACTCCCTTGCCACTATCAAACCTGTCACCTTGGAGGCTTTCGGTTTCATACAGGGTATAGGGGAACACAAGAAGCAAAAATACGGGCAACGTTTTGTTGCCGTTATTCAGAAATTTGTTTAATGGAACGCAGGTCTTGCAGTTTGATGTCACGAAGGGAATTCAGATAATTGGCACGAATCTCCTTCGCCTTGCCCCATTGCTCCGAGAACTGCTCTGTGACATCCATGTCCACTTTCCACTGCCCGAACGACTCCATCCGGTCAATCATCACACCCAATGTAAGGTTATGTATGTCCTCCGCAGGAAGGAAACGGGAGGTTTCCCCTTTTTCGTCACTGGTCAACTCAACTATCAATCCCGCTTTCATCAGTTCCAACAACAAATCATTGACAACACGAATAGGAATGCCTGTCTCATAACGCAGACTAGAAGCAGAATAAGGCTTACCACCCTCTGCGAAGCGGCGACAGATGCAACTCATCAACAAGGCGCAGAGCATGGAACGGTAGCTATAACTGATCTCGTTGGTGTTCGCATCATAGTCGTAATAGTCCAAATACTGGTTAGCATAGCAGAGTTCTGCACCAAACAGACAAATAGTCCAAGAGATCTGCACCCATAACATAAAAAGAGGCAGGGCGGCAAAAGAGCCATAGATGGCATTATAGCTGGATAGGAACATCTGCGAGTGGATATAGAAGAACTGCAAACCCTGCATGGCGATACCAGCCAGTATACCAGGTACTATCACATGCTTTGCCTTCACATGAGTATTGGGCATAAAGGTAAAGAGGGCGATAAACATCAACGACATCAATACGTAGGGAATCAGGTCGATAAGCAGACGTATAGCCGGTCCCAGCATCAAGTAGTCAGGCATTGAAGCGGCAACGGTTGCCATGAAGATAGAGATACCTGAAGACAGAACGATAAGGATGGGGAAACAGAAGAACATCGCCAAATAGTCTGTAAACGTACGGAAGATACTACGAGGTTTTGTCACTTGCCATATCTCATTAAAGGCATCCTCCACATTGCTGACCAGCATCAGTACCGTATAAAGCATGAACAACAATCCTACACCCAGGAAAATGCCACTCTTGGTATGCACCAAGTAGCTGTTCACAAAACCTATAATGACATCGGCAGCCTGTGGCTGTGACTTAAAAGCATCACGGAACCAAAGTTCAATATACTTGTTATAGCCGAAGCCACGGGCAATGGCAAAGACGACCGCCACGATAGGGACAATAGCCAGCAGCGTGCTGTATGTCAAGGCAGCGGCACGTGTCAGTACCCGTTTGGAGATAAAGAAACGAATGGCAATGACCAACTTCTTCAATATCTCCACCAGCAGGAAAGTCACTGGTGAGACATCATTCTTGGAGATTCTCCACATATCTGTCTCCAAGAATTGCGCAACTTTTTTTATCTTTTCTCCCATTGTCTGTCCGTATAAAAAGAAAGCACTGCCCCTATAAGCCGGGTTCTGTCTCCTTCCTAAAGGAAAGATGCCTGTCATTTATCTACTCCGCAAGTCACCCTGCGGCTCTAGCGTTCTACCCTCCATCGTATGACTCGGACGGGCAGCCCTCAGACGATGGTATACATGAACTTGCAGCCCCCAGATGGAACAGCCCACTGATCGCCCAGTGGCTGGTGGTCTCTTACACCACCTTCTCACCCTTACCTCACTGGATACGAATATCTTTCAAACGCAAGGCGGTCATTCTCTTCTTCCGACACCAACTGTCACCAATTGCTTCCATTTTCAGAAGTGGGGTGCCCTTTGCCGCCCGGACTTTCCTCTCGTGCCCTACCCTCTTTCTTCCGACAGAGGTGGTTGACACCAGCGACAAGCCGGGACACTGCTTTCTGCATGCAAAGGTACAATTTTATTTTCAATTAATTGCACGATTCACTAGCTTTTAGTAATTTTGCGGCATGAAAAAATATCACATCTATATCTTTGACCTTGACGGGACACTCCTTGACACCCTTCAGGATTTGGCTGCCTCCGTCAATTATTCCCTACGCCAATATGGACTGCCGGAACATTCCATCGATGACATCCGGAGGTTTGTGGGCAATGGCGTTCGCCTGCTGATGGAGCGCGCTGTACCCAGTGGCGCGGCACATCCACAATTTGAAGATATCTTCATGACTTTCCGACAGCACTACATGAGACATTCCCTCGACACAACGCATCCTTATGACGGCATCACAGAGTTGCTGCAGTCACTTAAGGAGCATGGCTGCCTGTTGGCTGTTGTAAGCAATAAGATGATGGCTGCCACCCAAGAGCTCATCGCCCATTTCTTCCCCATGGTAGATGTCGCCATCGGCGAGCATGAGGATAGTGGCATCCGTAAAAAGCCGGCACCTGACACCGTCTATGAGGCACTTCGTCAACTGGACATTCCCCTTCCTTTACCATCTAACCTTTCCGCTGTTTACGTAGGTGACAGCGATGTGGACATCGAAACAGCAAAGAACGCAGGATTGCCATGCATCAGTGTCCTATGGGGCTTTCGAGACCGCCAGTTCTTAGAGAGTCATGGTGGCACCACTTTTGTTTCATCGCCTATGGAGCTGTTACCATAACGGCACTTTTTTCCCATTACCTTTGGTAATGTGAGAAATAATTAGTAATTTTGCACGTCAAAATGGATTAAGACTTAAATAAGGTAAAATGAAGAAACCAACAGCAATCTTACTTCTGCACTGCCCCGACCAACAGGGCATTATTTCAGAAGTGACACGCTTTATCACTGATAATCAGGGTAATATCGTATACCTCGACCAGTATGTTGACAAGCAGGACGGTATGTTTTTCATGCGTATCGAATGGGAACTGGAGAGTTTCCTGATTCCTCGTGAGAAAATCCAAGAGTATATCAACACACTTTACGCACAGCGTTACCAGATGTCGTGCAGGTTGTATTTTAGTGACAAACGCCCCCGTATGGCGATATTCGTCTCTAAGATGAGCCATTGTCTGTACGACCTGCTGGCTCGCTGGAAAGCAGGGGAATGGGAGATTGACATCCCCTGCATCGTCAGCAACCATGAGGACTTACGCTATGTCGCCGAGCAGTTTGATATTCCCTATTACGTCTATAGTATCAAGAAAGACCATTCCAACAAAGCAGAAGTAGAAGCTGCCGAGATGGAACTGTTAAGGAAGAATGAGGTGACCTTCATCGTACTTGCACGCTATATGCAGATTATCAGCGACGAGATGATTGCTGCCTATCCTAATCATATCATCAATATTCACCACTCATTCCTGCCTGCTTTCGTGGGAGCTAAGCCCTATCACCAGGCTTGGGAGCGTGGTGTGAAGATTATCGGTGCCACTAGCCATTATGTGACAGCGGAGTTAGATGCCGGTCCTATCATCGAACAGGATGTGACCCGTATCACCCATAAGGACACCCCAGAGAGCCTGGTACTGAAAGGTAAGGATTTGGAGAAGATTGTGCTGTCGCATGCCGTCTCAAAGCATATCCAGCGCAAGATTCTCACGTATAAGAACAAAACGATTATCTTCAGCTGATGAATGTAGCCATCGTTAAATATAATGCAGGAAATATCTACTCGGTGGTAAACGCACTGAGGCGATTGGGCACCGAGCCGCTATTGACGGATGATGCCGAGCAGCTTCAGAAAGCCGACCGTGTCCTCTTCCCTGGACAAGGTGAGGCTCGTAGTGCCATGGAGTACCTGAAGGCAAGAAGGTTGGACGAAGTTATCAGAAACCTGAGGCAACCCGTCTTCGGCATCTGCGTAGGACAGCAACTGCTATGCAGACACTCTGAGGAGGGAGATGTGGACTGTATCGGAATCTTCGATGCCGACGTGAAACGCTTCCAGCCTCAGCGCCATGAGGACAAGGTGCCCTGCATGGGATGGAATGAGCTGGACGTAAAAGGTAAGTCTGACGATGTAAGATGTAAACTTTTTGACGGACTCGGCGAGCATCCTTTTGTTTATTTCGTCCACTCCTATTACGTACCATTATGTGATGACACCGCAGCTGTTGCCGACTATATCCAACCTTATTCTGCTGCGATGCATAAGGACAATTTCTATGCCTGTCAGTTCCATCCTGAGAAAAGCGGAGCTGTAGGCGAGAGAATCATCAAAAACTTCTTAGCGTTATGATAGAACTGATTCCCGCCATAGATATCATCAACGGACAATGTGTCCGACTGACCAAGGGTGACTACGACCAGAAGACGGTCTACCGTGACTCCCCTGCCGAGGTTGCCTGTGAGTTTGAGAAGATTGGTTTCCAGCGTCTCCATGTAGTAGATCTTGACGGAGCCAAGTCCAAGCATATCGTCAATAGTGACGTACTCCGCCATATCACGACAGAAACCCACCTGAAGGTAGACTTCGGAGGAGGTATCAAAACGGATGCTGATATCGAGACGGCTTTTGCCAATGGTGCCCAGATGGTGACTGTAGGCTCTATTGCCGTCACCAATCCCGACCTGTTTATCTCATGGATGGAGAAATATGGTGCTGAACGGATGATCCTAGGTGCTGACGTGCGAAACGGGAAGATCAGCATCAATGGATGGAAGGAGGACTCGCAAGAGGACCTGCTGCCTTTCCTCCGCAAATATATAGAGGCTGGTGTCAGGACGGTACTCTGTACTGAGATTTCCAAAGACGGAACCCTACAGGGTCCTGCCATCGACCTGTACCGACAGGTGATGGATGCTTATCCTGAACTGCATCTGATAGCCAGTGGCGGTGTGTCAAGCTTGACTGATATCCAGGCACTCGACAAGGCAGGCATTCCTGCCGTCGTCTTTGGTAAAGCTATTTATGAAGGAAAAATAAACTTAAAGGAACTATGGGACTGGCAAAACGCATAATACCCTGTCTGGATGTGAAAGACGGTGAGACGGTGAAGGGAACGAACTTCATCAACCTCCGTTCTGCCGGTGATCCCGTGGAACTGGGCAAGGCTTATAGTGAGCAAGGTGCCGACGAATTAGTGTTCCTTGATATCACTGCTTCTTTCGAAGGACGTAAGACCTTTACGGAAATGGTGACGAAAGTGGCAGAGACATTGAATATTCCTTTCACCGTGGGTGGCGGCATCAATGAACTTACCGATGTGGAGCGGCTGCTGTATGCCGGTGCTGATAAAGTGAGTGTCAACAGTGCGGCAATCCGCCATCCCGAACTTATCGACCAGATAACGAAACGGTTTGGCAGTCAGGTATGTGTCTGTGCCATTGATGCCCGCCTTGACGAGGATGGTTGGCATTGTTATCTGAAAGGCGGCAGGGAGCGTACGGAGCGAGGACTCTTCGAATGGGCTCATGAGGTACAGGAACGGGGTGCCGGCGAGATACTCTTCACCTCCATGAACCATGACGGTACCAAGAACGGGTATGCCAACGAGGCATTGCGCAAACTTGCCGATAACCTATCCATCCCTATCATTGCCAGTGGCGGTGCGGGAAAGAAAGAGCATTTCCGGGATGTCTTTGTCGAGGGACATGCCGATGCTGCCTTGGCGGCAAGTGTCTTCCATTTCGGGGAGATTCCTGTGCCAGAACTCAAACAATATTTAGCAAAAGAAGGAATTAACGTAAGACTATGAAGATAGATTTCGAGAAGATGGGCGGTTTGGTACCCGCCATCATCCAAGATGCGACAACCAAGAACGTGTTGATGTTAGGGTTCATGAATGAGGAAGCCTACCAGAAGACGCTTGACACCAAGCATGTGACATTCTGGAGCCGTACCCGCCAGACATTATGGACCAAGGGGGAGACGAGTGGTCACTTCCTCCACCTGGTGAGTATGCAGATTGACTGCGACAATGACACGCTGTTGGTCAAGGTGAATCCTGTCGGTCCTACCTGCCATACAGGAACTGACACCTGCTGGGGTGAGGACAACGAGATGAATCCCCTACTCTTCCTCACTGAGCTGCAGGATTTCATCAACAAGCGTAAGGAGGAGATGCCTGAGGGTTCCTATACCACTAAGCTCTTCAAGGATGGTGTCAACAAGATTGCCCAGAAAGTGGGTGAAGAGGCACTTGAGACGGTCATTGAGGCTACCAATGGTACTAACGACCACCTGGTGTATGAGGCAAGTGACCTGCTCTATCATCTTCTCGTACTCCTCACAGAGAAAGGACTGCGTATCGAGGATGTGGCAGCAGAACTGCAGAAGCGCCATGACCCCGACTGGGACAAGAAACGCCGCGTGGCAAAGGCTAGCGGAGAAATGAAATAAGATATAATAGGTAAGAAGTTATGCTTATAGATTATCAGAAAGCCAACATCTATCAGAAAGACGGCATCCTCGTATTGCAGGATGTGAACTTCCATGTCAACGAGGGAGAGTTTATCTATATTATCGGTCGTGTGGGTGCTGGTAAGAGCACATTGCTGAAGACCCTCTATTTCGAACTGGATATCGATGAGGCTGAGAATGCCTTTGTCCTTAACCACGACCTAAGGGGACTGAAGCGTAAGTACATCCCTGCCCTGCGCCGACAGATGGGCATCATCTTCCAGGACTTCCAGTTGCTGAGCGACCGCACCGTTCATGACAACCTCGCTTTTGTACTGAAGGCAACAGGATGGAAGGACAAGGACGAAATTGAGGGACGTATCAGTGATGTGTTGGAGGATGTGGAGATGCAGGACTTCGCTGACCGCTTCCCACATGAGTTGTCGGGCGGTGAGCAACAGCGCATCGCTATTGCCCGTGCCATCCTTAACAAGCCGAAGATCATCATCGCCGACGAGCCGACGGGTAACCTCGACCCAGAGACAGCCGCTAACATCATCAGATTGTTACGTCAAGTTACCCAGATGGGAACTGCCGTCGTGATGACAACGCATAACATCCCCCTCTTGAAAGACTATCCTGGCATCGTCTACCGGTGTATCGACGGACATGTGGAGGAGATCACCAACGACTATAATAAGATTGCTGCCTACGAGCAGGATAGCGAGCCGGAGGAGATACGTAAGGTTGACTACTCGTCAAGAGAAGACATTTGAATATTAAAAGGTTAAAAAGGTAAAGATATGAAAGTAATGAAGTTTGGCGGAACATCGGTGGGATCACCGGACCGCATGAAGGAAGTAACAAAGCTTGTCACCAAGTCGGGCGAGCCTGTTTTCGTGGTATTGTCAGCGATGTCTGGCACTACCAATTCCCTGGTGGAGATCTCTGACTATCTCTACAAGAAAAACCCAGATGGTGCCAATGAGGTCATCAACACCTTGGAGAGAAAATACATGAAGCATATTGAGGAACTGTACTCCACTGAGGAGATGAAGACTGTGACCCGTGACTTCATCGTGACAGAGATGAACTATCTGCGCTCGTTTACCAAGGAGCTCTTCACCTCGTTCGAGGAGAAGAACATCGTGGCACAGGGTGAGATGATGTCTACCAATATGGTGGTCAACTACATGAAGGAACAGGGCATCAAGGCTGTATTGCTCAACGCCCTCGATTTCATGCGTACCGACAAGAACTCTGAGCCAGACCCCGTCTATATCCGTGAGAAGCTCTCCGCCATCATGGAGAAGAACGAGGGACAGCAGGTATATATCACCCAGGGCTTCATCTGCCGTAACGCCTATGGTGAGGTGGACAACCTGCAGCGTGGTGGCAGCGACTATACCGCCTCTTTGATCGGTGCCGCACTGAATGCTGAGGAGATTCAGATATGGACAGACATCGATGGCATGCATAACAATGACCCTCGTGTGGTTGACAAGACCGCCCCTGTCCATCAGTTGCATTTCGAGGAGGCTGCTGAGCTTGCCTATTTCGGTGCCAAAATCCTTCACCCCACCTGTGTACAGCCTGCTAAATACGCAGGAATCCCCGTCCGTCTGCTGAACACCATGGATCCCGATGCTGAGGGTACAACCATCAGCAACCATACCGAGTATGGTAAGATCAAGGCGGTAGCCGCCAAGGACAACATCATCGCCATCAAGATCAAGTCAAGCCGTATGCTGCTTGCCACTGGTTTCCTCCGTAAGGTCTTTGAGATTTTCGAGAGTTACCAGACACCAATCGATATGGTATGTACCTCAGAGGTGGGTGTCTCCATGTCCATCGACAACTCCTCACACCTCGGTGAGATTGTTGACGAGTTGAAGAAATACGGTACGGTAACGGTAGACACCAATATGTGTATCATCTGTGTCGTCGGTGACCTCGACTGGTCGAACATCGGCTTCGAGACCCTCACCCTCGATGCCATGAAGAACATCCCAGTCCGTATGGTCAGCTATGGTGGTTCCAACTACAATATCTCCTTCCTGATCCGTGAGGAAGACAAGAAGCGTGCCCTCCAGAGTCTGAGCGACACCTTATTTAATAAATAACAAAGCAGCAACACAACACAATGACAAAAGGACAATTCCCAACAGATCAGTTCCAACAGCTCCGCACACCGTTCTACTATTACGACACGGAGCTGTTGCGAAAGACTTTGCAGACCATCAATGACGAGGCAGGCAAGCACGAGGGCTTCGTGGTACATTATGCTGTCAAGGCAAATGCCAACCCTCAGCTGCTGCGCATCATCCGGCAGGCAGGTCTTGGCGCCGACTGTGTGAGCGGCGGTGAGATAGAGGCTTCCATCAAGGCAGGGTTCCCTGCCTCTAAGATTGTCTTCGCCGGTGTCGGTAAGAGTGACTGGGAGATCAACCTCGGTCTCGACAATGACATCTTCTGCTTTAACGTGGAGAGTATTCCCGAACTGGAGGTCATCAACGAACTTGCCACCAAGAAAGGGAAGGTGGCACGTGTCGCTTTCCGTCTGAACCCCAATGTGGGAGCGCATACTCATGCCAATATCACAACAGGACTGGCAGAGAATAAGTTCGGCATCGCCATGCGTGACATGATGAGTGTCATTGAGGAGGCTTCCCAGATGGAGCATGTCAAGGTGGTGGGTCTTCATTTCCATATCGGGAGTCAGATTCTTGACATGGGTGATTTCGAGGCTCTCTGCAACCGTGTCAACGAACTGCAAAACGAGTTGGAGCGTCATCGCATCATTGTGGAGCATATCAATGTGGGGGGCGGTCTTGGTGTTGACTATCAGCATCCGAACCGTGTTCCCATCCCTGACTTCAAAGCTTATTTCGATACCTATGCCAAGAAACTGAGGTTACGCCCGGGACAGACCTTGCATTTCGAGCTCGGTCGTGCTGTGGTGGCACAGTGTGGCAGTCTGCTCACGCGTACCTTATATATAAAGAAAGGTGCCGTCAAGCAATTCTGCATCGTGGATGCCGGCTTTACCGACCTCATCCGTCCAGCCCTCTATCAGGCTTACCATAAGATAGAGAACATCACCAGCGAGGAACCCGCACAGACGTATGATGTGGTAGGTCCCATCTGTGAGTCGACGGATGTCTTTGCCAAGCAAATCGACCTGAACGGTTGCCGCCGTGGCGACCTTCTGGCGATACGCTCAGCAGGTGCGTACGGTGAGATCATGGCATCACAATACAACTGCCGCAGTCTGCCAAAGGGCTATACCAGTGATGAAATCTAATAAACCAAGATGTTAAACGATACTACGAAGAATACAAACATACAACTGTCGGTCGTGATAGTCGTTCACGACGAGGAGACAGCACTGGCAGAGAATCTTCCTGCCTTCCTGACCTTGTCGTGCGATACGCCCTACGAAGTCATCGTCGTAAATGATGCCTCTACCGACAACACACCGGATATCCTCAAACAACTGAAAGAGGAATATCCGATACTCCATACCACCTTCCTTCCCAAGTCGGTGGTCAATCCCAGCCGACAGCAACTCGCCTTGTATATCGGGGCGAAAGCGGCAAAGAGCAACTGGATTGTCATCGCTGACATCCATCGTCCTCCTACGTCATCAGAATGGATTGACGGTCTGGCAAGAGAGACTGCCTCTGGTAGCTCCGAGGTCGTCATGGTATATACCGACCGTAAGAACCCGGAGATTGTGGAGCACCGGGCGTTCACCGAGCTGGAGGATGCCATCCCGTTATTACAGAAGACGGAGCGCCGTTCTGGAAAAGGACACCAGGGCAGACTCCTGAAGAGGAAGAGGGGCATCTATGATGCCGTGGCAATACACCGTGACTGTATCTATGAGGCGATACGCCAGTATGACCATCGCATCAAGGGAAGCAAACTGATGGGGTTGCGCATGCTGGTATTTTGGAAGAGCTGAGCACCATGAGGATACTTCATTACATACCCAAGAACGACAGCATGATCACCAGTTATGTGGACATGCTGGTGAACAGTATGGGTCTGGGGGCAGAGAATATAATCGTTGATGCGGAGGCTGCTGCCAAGGAGAAACTGCAGAGTGCCCACTTCGATATCCTGCATATTCACGGCTGCTGGCACTATTCCGCTTACCGTGTCCTTAAACTCGCCCTCAAGAAAGGAACCCGCATGGTATTGTCTCCCTACGGACAGTTGGAGCCTTGGATATTGGAGGAACACTACTGGAAAGACAAGCTGCCTAAGAAGATGCTCTTCCAGAAAGATATCGTGGAGCGTGCCTATGCCGTCATCATACAAGGCAAGATGGAGGAAGAGTGCATCAGGAAACTGGGATGGAACGACCGCACGGAGATTATCCGCAACCCTGTCATCACCCACTCCACCACACCGGCGGAGATGGCGCAAAAGACTTACCTCGTCTATCGGAAGGTACTCGACAGTCATACCATAGAGCTAATGCGTGAGCAGACCCTCCATCTGCTGCGCTGCTTTATCAAGGCGGGTATCACGGGAGACAGCCGTTGGGTGACCGACGACTTATATGACATCAACGACCCGGAGCAATGGCGGTATATCCTGATATATGCCCATTACGAGAACATCAGCAGCATCGTGCTCCGCGGTGCCCATCTGCTGAACTACCAGATACCAGACACGGATATCCATAAGATTTCCTGCTATCTGCCCAACAACTATGAGATGCCTAAGTCGATACAGGATGCCATCGGGATGCAATATCCTTCGGAGAATGACCGGTTGATGGCTACTTTCCGACAGGTGCGCAAACTCATTCTGCACCATCAGTTCACCATCAGTCATCTGTGCGAGATAGACCAGGAACTGCGGGAGCATGATGCGGAGGAAGACCATCTTGCAGAGACGCTGAAAGACGCAAAACTATATAAGACGGCATGCAGGGTCATGCAACTGCTGGCAGACAATACTGGCTTTGACGAGGGCTTCATGCCCTTCCCTCCCCTGGACGACCGCATAACGACGAAAATAGATAAACAAATATATAACCACCTGAAGATATGAGTCAGACTACTACTAACCTGAACCGTGACATGCACTATCTGCAGTTGCTCTCCAACTCGTTTCCGACGATAGCGGCTGCCTCGACAGAGATTATCAACCTGGAGGCGATTCTCAATCTGCCGAAGGGTACGGAGCATTTCCTTGCGGACCTGCACGGTGAGAGCGAGGCTTTCCTCCATGTACTGAAGAACGCCTCTGGTAATATCAAGCGCAAGGTGACTGAGCTCTTTGCGGGAGACATCCGTGACAAGGAGCGCAAGGAATTGTGTACCTTGATATACTATCCCGAACAGAAAATAGAACTCATCAAGGCTGCCGAGCCGGATATAGAGGACTGGTATCACATCACCATCCACCGCCTCGTTGCCGTATGCCGTGATGTCAGCAGCAAATACTCCCGCTCTAAGGTGCGTAAGTCGCTGCCTGAGGATTTCGGATATATCATCGAGGAACTGCTGCATGAGCGGACGGACGACAGCAACAAGGCGGCGTATGTCAACGTGATTGTCGACACCATCATCTCTACAGGACGTGCTGACGACTTCATCATTGCCTTGTGTAATGTCATCCAGCGTCTCGCCATCGACCAGTTGCATATCCTGGGGGATATCTACGACCGTGGTCCCGGTGCCCATATCATCCTCGACACCATGCGGCAGTATCACTCCTGGGACATCCAGTGGGGCAACCATGACATCCTGTGGATGGGAGCCTGTGCGGGTAATGACGCCTGCATCTGTAACGTGCTTCGTCTCTCCCTGCGTTATGCTAATCTTGCCACGCTGGAGGAAGGCTACGGCATCAACCTGGTCCCCCTTGCCACCTTCGCCATGGAAACCTATGGCGATGACCCTTGTGAGGAGTTCATCCCTCGCCTGCTGAAAGACAACACCCTCGACGAGAAGATGATGCGGTTGACGGCTCAGATGCACAAGGCGATTACCGTCCTGCAATTTAAGACAGAGGCTCAGATCTTCAAGCGTCGTCCTGAGTGGATGATGGAGGACCGGTGCCTATTGGATGCCATCGACTATGAGAAGGGTATCTGCCATCTGGACGGCAAGGACTATGAGATGCTGTCTTGTCAGTTCCCGACAGTTGACCCCAGCGACCCGTGCCGGATGACTCCCGAGGAGGAGCTGCTGATGCAGAAGCTGCATCATAGCTTCCGTGTCTGCGAGAAGCTGCGCAAACATATCAAGATGCTGCTCTCGCACGGTTGTATGTATAATGTCAGCAACCACAACCTGCTGTTCCACGCCTCCTGTCCGCTGAATGCGGACGGCAGTCTGAAGGAGGTGGAGCTCTACCAAGGAAAGAAATACTGTGGTATGGACCTCATGCACAACATCGGCATGATTATCCGTGCCGCCTTCAATACTGACTCCGATGCGGAGCTGCGCCAGTTTGCCAAGGACTATTTCCTGTACCTCTGGTGTGGCAAGGACTCTCCCCTGTTCGACAAGTCGAAGATGGCGACCTTTGAGCGGTACTTCCTCAAAGACAAGGAGACCTATAAGGAGGAGAAAGGTTACTATTTCCAGTTGCGTGACTCGGAGGAAATCTGTGACCGCATCCTTGATGCCTTTGGCGTGAAAGGTCCTAACCGCCATATCATCAACGGACATGTTCCCGTACATGCCTCGAAGGGTGAGAATCCCATCAAGGCGAATGGAAAGTTGATGGTGATTGACGGTGGTTTCTCGGAGGCATACCACAAAGAAACGGGTATCGCCGGATACACGCTGGTTTACCATAGCCGTGGTTTCCAATTAGTTCAGCATGAGCCGTTTACAAGTGCGCAAGAAGCTATCGAAAAGGGTACAGACATCAAGTCTACCACCCAACTCGTGGAACTATCCACCCACCGCATGCTGGTGGCTGACACGGACAAGGGTGACCACCTCCGCTCACAAATTGACGACCTTCGCGAGTTACTCTATGCCTACCGTCATGGTATTCTGAAAGAGAGGAAATGAAGCATCATGTCATCATCGCCTTAGGCTCTGCCTACCTGCAGGCTGTCCATATCCAATGGGCTGCCGAACGACTGCGTATCCTCTTGGACGACTGTACGTTCTCCAAGCGGTTATGGACTCCTGACATCAAAGGGACGGGCAAGTGGTACATGAACCTGTTGGCGTATGCCACCACGACCTTATCAGTAGACGAGCTTCAGACAGCATTGAAAGAGATTGAAGCCTCAACAGGCAGAACGAAAGCACGTATCACCATCGACCTCGACCTGATGCAGTATGACCAGCAGCGTTACCACGAGAAAGACTGGCAGCGTGACTATATTATCCGTTGCCAGTCATCACTTCCTTGCTAAATAAAATTTACAAGGCAGCATCAAGACCACCCCCACCCGCTGAAAGGCGACCACAAGGGACAGTGGAATACCAACAACATCATAAAATATCTGCAAATCTATCACTAAAAAGGTATAACGCACTGATAAGCATCCGATTGCATACTTGCAGATTGACTTTATCTGCCAATCAGTATATCTGAGAGGAACGTGGAAAATTATAGTCTTTCGCCCACATCATCTCATCTTTGTGACTACTCAAAAACATATAACCTTATAACATGATGTGGCGCAAATGCCCTTGTACAAAGGGATTGAGCCATGTTACATGTTGCTCAAACATGTAACATACATGTAACATACATATAACATTTTGGTGAGA
>OCVV012886885.1_pt1 | contig 26894 bp, 22 predicted proteins | sample 1539721 | NCBI WGS metagenome assembly OCVV01 (sample SAMN02144230, study PRJEB22623) | gut metagenome | biome: sheep rumen | host: Ovis aries | place: New Zealand | reverse complement strand
AACAAAGCGATGACCCTCACAGGCAATCGCTTCATATCTTCAATAGGTATTAGTCCTTTTAAGGTAAAAAGATTGTTTTCAGGATAACTGATGCAAAAGTACAACAATTTTTAATACTAACAAAACTTTTTACTGTTTTTTTTCGATAAAAAGGCTGTGTACCCGCACAATTCAAACTTTTTTAAAGAAAATTCATAAAAAATGTGTGCAAACGATTGTTATTCTTTCTTATCGTTCTTTTTTTGTTGGCGGTTCCTTGATTGTTTCCTATTCTTGTTTGCTTTACCGCCGCGGTGCCTTCCTCCACGTCCTCGTGTTGATTTCCTCGGACTTATCGGTTTGTATTCTGGACCCTCACCAATTCCTTCGGGCAAACTTTTTTTTGCAATTTCTTTCTCAAGGAAGCGTTCTATGTCAGAGAAGTAACGCATATCTTTGTCTGAGACAAAGGTTATGGCAATACCATCCCGCTGTGCTCGTGCAGTACGACCGATGCGGTGAACATAGTCTTCAGCGTCATGTGGCACGTCATAGTTGATGACCATCAGGATGTCATCAATATCAATACCGCGTGCAACAATATCTGTAGCTACCAATACATCTACCATACCTGCTTTGAATCGATACATCACATCATCACGTTCCTGTTGTGTGAGGTCACTGTGCATCGGTGCACAGTTGATGTGTATTCGTTGCAGTTCCCGCGTGATGTCCTTTACCTTGTCTTTTTTACCAGAAAAGATGATGACCCGTTTCAACTCTCCAGCTTTGAACAAATGACGGATGATGTCCAGTTTCTGTGGTTCATAGCATACGTATGCCGACTGCTGGATTTTCTCAGCAGGTTTGCTAACAGCAATCTTCACCTCTACAGGTTTATATAATAAGGTACGCGCGAGGTGTTGTATCTTCTCAGGCATCGTAGCAGAGAACATGATGGTCTGATGCTCTTTAGGCAATAGCTTGGCAATCTGCAGGATATCGTCAGAAAAGCCCATGTCCAGCATACGGTCTGCTTCGTCAAGGACGAAGAAAGACAAGCGTGACAGGTCCACATGTCCCATGCGGATATGAGAGAGAAGTCGTCCCGGTGTTGCTATGATCACGTCGGCACCCATTTTCAGTCCCTTCATTTCCTGGTTGAAACGAGAGCCGTCATTTCCGCCATAAACAGCCACGCTGGATATGCCATCAAGATAATATCCAAAGCCCTGCATCGCCTGGTCTATCTGCTGCGCCAGTTCTCGGGTAGGAGCCATGACGATACAATTGACGGCATCCTTCGGGAAGCCGCCGTCATCCAGCAGGCTCAATATCGGCAGCAGGTACGCTGCCGTCTTTCCCGTTCCTGTCTGTGCCACGCCAATCACGTCATAGCCGTCGAGGATCGGTGGAATACATTTTTCCTGTACTGGTGTCATTTTCTCAAAACGCATATCATATAATGCGTCGAGAATATTGTCATTTAAATATGTTTCTTCGAAGTTCATTTAGTTGGGAGCTTGCCTATAACAGAAATAGGCGATGATTGCATATAATATGTTGGGGACCCATGCCGCAAGTATGGGTGGTGTATCCGCATTGATGGCGAATGTAGCACTGATGGTCTGCAGCAGGATGTAAGAGAAAGACAGGGCAAGACCGATACCCAGATACATTCCCATGCCGCCCTTTCGCTTACGGGATGATAAGGACACGCCGATGATGGTCAGGATAAAGGATGCGAAAGAGGTGGCAATCCGCTTATGATATTCGACTTCGTACTGTACGACATTGCTGGAACCACGCTCCTGCTGTTTGGAGATATAGCGTTTCAGTTCTGGAGAGGTGAAAGTCTCCTGCTGACCTTTTGAGAAGATGAGGTCCATGGGCTCCATCTGTATGAGGGTGTCTATTTCTGACCCGCTGGTAATCTTCTCACGCATACCTTTCAGTTCACGGACTTTGTAGTTACGTGCTTTCCAGTGATACCGCGAGTCACTGATCGTGTCATACTGGATGATGCTTGCCGTCATATGACTGACCAGTTTCTTCTTGTCAAATTTATAAAGCGAGAATCCATAGCCCGTCTTACGTACATCATCATATTGAGAGATATAGGCTACGGTTCCTTTGTCAACCATCAGCTGGATATTCGTTGCTGTCGTATTTTTCGTATTGTTTTTATAGAGTGACTCAAAGTCATGTCTGACGACGGTCCCTTTGGGTATGACATACGCTCCCAGATAGAAGTTCAAGACAGCAATCAACGCTGCGGAAATCAGATAAGGGCGTAAAAGTCTCTTGAAACTCATACCGCAGGCAAGCATAGCGATAATCTCGGAATTGCCGGCAAGTTTGGAGGTAAAGAAGATGACAGCGATAAAAACGAAAAGAGGGGAGAACAGGTTGGCGAAATAGGGGACGAAATTCATGTAGTAGTCGAAAACGATAGCTCTCAACGGTGCATGATACGTGGTGAACTTTGCCAGATTCTCGTTGACATCGAAGACGATAGAGATAGAGATGATGAGGATGATGGAATAGATATATGTTCCAATGAACTTCTTGATGATATACCAGTCCATCCGTTTGATATATTGGAATGGATTGTATTTCTTCAAAGGTTCAAGGCGATCCCAAGGCAGTCGTTTCCACAACAGCCTTAATCTCCTGACAAGATGTTTCCACTTTTCTTTCATCATAATGATTATATTCTCCTTCCCAAGTCGTCTATGACAGAACGTTTCCATTGTACGAAATCCCCTTGTTCGATATGCTGACGGGCATCAGTAACCAGTCGCAGGTAGAAAGCAAGGTTGTGGATAGAGGCAATCTGCATGGCAAGCAGCTCCTGCGCCTTGAACAGATGATGGAGATATGCCTTCGAGTGTATGCGGTCGATATCACATCCGTCAGGGTCGATGGGAGAGAAGTCGGCTTCCCATTTCTGGTTGCGCATGTTCATGGTACCCTGATAGGTGAACAACATCGCATTGCGTCCATTACGGGTCGGCATGACACAGTCGAACATATCGACACCACGCTCTATCGCCTCAAGGATGTTCTGGGGGGTACCGACTCCCATCAGGTAGCGAGGCTTGTCTTTAGGTAATATCTCATTGACGACCTCAATCATCTCATACATTACTTCCGTAGGTTCCCCGACGGCAAGTCCTCCGATGGCATTTCCGTCAGCCCCTTTGTCAGCAACATACTTTGCTGCTTCTTGGCGCAAGTCTTTATAGGTGCATCCCTGTACTATCGGGAATAAACTCTGGTGGTACCCATAAAGAGGCTCCGTCTCATTAAACCGTTTGATGCAACGGTCCAGCCAGCGTTGTGTAAGCCCTAATGATTTCTTGGCATATTGATAGTCGCTTTGTCCTGGGGGACATTCGTCAAGAGCCATCATGATGTCGGCACCGATGATCCGTTCCGTATCCATCACATTCTCGGGCGTGAAGATATGTTTGGAGCCATCGATATGGCTACGGAACTCACATCCCTCCTCACGTAATTTACGAATGCCAGTCAACGAAAAAACCTGAAAACCACCAGAGTCAGTAAGGATAGGGCGGTCCCATGTGTTGAACTGGTGCAGTCCTCCCGCTTTTCGCAGGACATCCAACCCAGGCCGTAGATACAAGTGGTAGGTGTTCCCCAGAATAATCTGGGCTTTCACTTGTTCCCGGAGTTCAGAGAAATGCACACCTTTCACGCTGCCACATGTCCCTACGGGCATGAAGATTGGTGTTTTGATTTGACCGTGATCTGTAGTGATGAGTCCTGTACGGGCATCACTGGCAGGGTCGGTATGTTGCAGTTCAAACGTCATTTCTCTTTCTTCTCCTCTTCTATTTCAAACTTGAGCGGATGGTCCACAATCTCGTCAGTCAAGGCAAAATCCCAGACATCCTGCACATTCTCCACATAATGGAATTTGACACCCTTCAGATACATCTCAGGAATCTCCTCAATGTCTTTCTGGTTGTCACGGCACATCACAATATCAGTAATCCCCGCACGCTTGGCAGCCAATATCTTTTCCTTGATGCCGCCGACAGGGAGCACCTTGCCGCGAAGGGTGATCTCACCAGTCATTGCCGTGTTCTTGCGGACTTTCCGCTGGGTGAGAGCAGAGGCAATGGAGGTCGCGATAGTAATACCTGCTGAAGGACCATCCTTAGGAGTGGCACCTTCCGGTACGTGGATATGTATATTCCAGTTGTCGAAGATGCGATAGTCTATATGCAGCTTCTCGGCATGTGCCTTCACATACTCTAAGGCAAGGATGGCACTTTCCTTCATCACATCGCCCAGATTACCGGTCAAGGTGAGTTTGGAGCCTTTACCTTTTGACAGGGAGGTCTCGATGAAAAGAATCTCTCCTCCGACACTGGTCCATGCCAGTCCCGTGACAACACCGGCATAGTTGTTACCTTGGTAGATGTCACGGTAGAAAGGTGGTTTGCCCAATAAACCTTCTATCTCTGTAGGACTGATCTTTAAGAAAGGAAGTTCGCCGTCTTTTGCTTTCTGGAATGCCAGTTTGCGAAGAGCCTTGTTGATTTGCTTCTCCAATTGACGGACACCACTTTCACGGGTATATTGCTCAATGATCTTCTCAATAGCGGCTTTGTTGAATGTCAGTCCCTTGTCATTAAGACCCGTGTTCTCCTTTTCTTTAGGAATCAGGTGGCGTTTGGCAATCTCATATTTCTCTTCTGTGATATAGCCACTTACCTCAATAATCTCCATACGGTCAAGCAGGGGCTTGGGAATCGTACCAAGATTATTAGCTGTAGCAATGAACAATACTTTCGACAGGTCATAGTCCACATCCAGGTAATTATCATGAAAAGCGTTGTTCTGCTCGGGATCCAGTACCTCCAGCATCGCTGAAGCCGGGTCACCGTTATGAGTGTTCTGGGTCACCTTGTCGATTTCATCAAGAATGAATACCGGATTGCTGGACCCGGCCTTCTGGATGTTCTTGATGATACGTCCCGGCATCGCTCCGATATAGGTGCGACGATGTCCGCGAATCTCCGCCTCATCATGAAGACCACCTAAGGATACACGTACATATTTACGGTTTAGTGCATCAGCTATCGACTTGCCCAGACTTGTCTTTCCAACACCTGGAGGACCATAGAGACAGAGGATGGGCGATTTCAAATCACCACGAAGAGATAATACTGCGATATATTCCAGGATACGCTCCTTCACTTTTTCCATGCCATAGTGGTCGCGGTCAAGAATCTTCTGGGCACGGTCCAGACGAAGATCGTCTTCCGTGCATTCGTTCCAAGGCAGTGATACCAATGTCTGCAGATAAGTGAGCTGGATATTAAAGTCAGGACTTTGAGGATTCAACTGATCCAGTTTATCCACTTCACGATAGAAGATACGCTCGACATCCTCGCTCCATTTTTTCTGCTGAGCCTTTTCCAACAAGTCTTTCTTCTCGGGTGAGCTTTCATTACCCATCTCAGCTTGCAGGTTCTTGATCTGTTGCTGTAAGAAATAGTTACGTTGTTGCTCGTCAATATCGTCACGGGTCTTGTTGCGGATGTCCAGTTTCAAGGTTTGCAGTTCTATCTCACGGTTGACAATCTTCATTGTGTTGAACAACCGTTCCTTGATAGAAGACATCATGAGTAATCTGATCTTCTCCTTGACCGAAAAGGGTAAGTTAGAACAGATGAAATTCAGAGCCAGGATGTTATTCCCCACATTCTTGATGGCGAAAGAAGCTTCCTCTGGAATATCATCACTCAATTTGATGTATTCCATGGTCTGGTTACGCAAATCCTCAATAGCTGTCTTGAACTCCGTGTCACTTTTGTCCGGTTCTATTTCAGGAGCCATCTCTACGTGACCAATCAGGTATGGCTTGTATTTCTGCAGTTCTAATAATTTGATACGTCCCAATCCTTGAATAATCGCCGTGATATTACCATTGGGTAATGTCAGTAGTTTGAGCACTTTGGCATATACTCCCATGTCATAAAGATCTGCACGGATAGGTTGCTCCGTATCCGGGTCACGCTGACAGAACACGCCAATGATTAAATCATCCTTTTCTGCTGTCCGCACTACTTTCATGCTTGATTCCCTCCCTATGAGTATTGGTGTTACCACACCAGGGAAAAGCACGATGTTTCTGACGGCAAGTATCGGGAGTGAATCGGGAATGTCCACTTGGTTGAGGTCGCTGTAATCGCCTTCCACGTCGGCTATCATTGAAAACGACCTGTTTCTATTATCCATATACATTGTTATTGTTTCTTCCATAAACGACTTTAGAGAATTTATCTATGTATAAATACTGTATTCTGTCCATACTTATCAATCTCGTCAAGTGCCAGATACACGTCATCATCCTGATACATGACAGAACGGTCAAAAGTATAATCCTTGATTTGCTCAGGAATCAGCGTGACCGGTGACACATCGTGAAAAATCATCTGGCTTTGCAAGTATGTTATCAATAGCTGTAAGATGAGCACGAATATGCATGCCACCGAAAATCCCCACCACAGCTCAATACCTTCCGTGCAGGCAATGAGCCAAACAGTAATAACCATGAAATATGCCATTTGGTCAAGCCTGGGTTCATCGGATAATGTGTCGACTATTTGGTAGCTGAACATGCAAATGCCTATAGACACCAGTAATCCTAATGTCATAATAGTGATGAGGGTGGAGGTGAATGTCTTAGCGACTTTCTCATAATCACCACAACCAATAGATCTTGCACACATGGCATTGGCTCCAAAACAGATAAGGAATCCGAAGCAGTTAAGAACCTCTACAAACGGTAATACTAAATTGATGGCAGATACCGCATCAGGTCCAACGAAATGTCCTACAAGCATAGAGTCTGCTGTATGGGCAAGTTGTGTGGCGGCAGCTGTCAAGACTGCGGCAAATAAAAAGTTCCTAAGTGCTTTTGATATAACAAATGGATTTCTTTTAAGTTTGCTCATAAACCTTGATTTTTCAAATGAGTTGCAAAGTTACGAAATAATTCTGATAATATTCGTAAGTTGCATGATATTTTAATATTTTCTAATATTAAAGACTAGATGGCTTTTAAAATAATACTTGTGGCTCCGATGGTGAAAAGTGTTCCATCCTCTATTCTTCTCTTTTCACGAGGCTTGAGTTCTATATTATCAACAAAAGTACCGGTATTACTGTTGTTATCTGACAGTGTGTAACAGAATTCCCCTTTCTTGTTCTTTGACACATTAATTGTACAGTGATTGAGATCAACGCTCGGGTCGACTGTTTCGAAAGGTGTATTGATAGGATTTCCTTTTTGGTATTTCCCAATGACATTATCCCCCATGTGGAGAGGGAGCTCCTGCTTGAAATGGAAAACATTCTCAATTACTATGATACTTCCACAGTTAGAATTGACGGGTTGGGATGGGGTGTTGATACGAATGCCAAACTGTTTACCACATTTGTCACATTGAAAAACAAGTGATTGACCAGTTTGATATTTTGTTTCGTCAAAGATGATATAATTATCACATTTTGGGCATCTTACACGCTTCATCCTTCAGTTTTTCTTTTATAAACCCAAGCTTCTTCAAAATCGGCATCGAAACGATGTTTGTGTAATTCTGCATAGGCATCACTTTCTGTCTTAAAGTGACCATAGACTACGCGTACCACATTATTATAAATATAAACATTCGTGTCTTTAAAGCCTTTTTCACGCATCTGCTTGGTAAACAGCTCCGCATTGTCTTTTCTTACCTGACTTGCCAGTACTATACAATATCTGTTGTCCTCAGGCATGCTAATATGTTGAGTAGAATCTGTTCTCTCCTCAGTCTTTAACGCATCTTCTGCCACTTTGTCCTTCTTGGGAGTAAGGACAGGAGTTGCTGGGGCTATATTAGAATCTTTCGGGATGAGTTTATTGATGAGGTCATTCTTTAATGAGCTCATGCTCTGGGATTCCATGTTGCTATTGGCAACCGGTGTTGTCATTAAGAAAAATAACACAATGGCAGCAGCAATGGCGACGGTATTGCGAATCCATGACATCTTAATATGAATGGCATGCCCGTCATCTTCCGTATCCACCAATTCTATGAGGGGAGTCTGATCAGATATTGATTCTTCTGGTTCCTCAATACCTTTTTCTTCAGCTAAAGGCTCTATAGGCTTTGGTTGAGCGACAGATGCTGACTTTATCTGACTCAACTCAAAAGAACTGAGACCATAGAGGGTAGGAGTGAGTAAGCCGGATTCACATGGCTCAAAACAATAGACTCCTTCGTCATTGGTTGTTAAAACACCAATATTCTCTAATTGATACGAGCCTTCATAAGTGATTGTCTGTTTGATCTTGTTCACTTCTTGCTCAATTCTACGAAGAGCCTCGGGATAGCTGATGTCATTAGCCTCCACATAGGATTGCACTAATAAGGAGTCATTAAGTTTCAGCTGAGGATTGAACCCGATAGTGCGTATGGGGGGTAAGAACATTCCGTCTGCCTCATCAATACGTGCAGAAATATAATGTGCAACAAAACCGCCAAAGTCAGGTACTGCCACACAATCATTACTCAAAAGGAGTATTTCCAGATGTCTTGCTAATTCAATCACGATGCAAAAATAAGTATTTTTTGTGAAATGAGCAAGTAAATCAAATTTAAAAGTCACAAAAAGAACTAAATCTTTTATTTTTCCAATATTAATTGTTATTTTTGCAATCGTCAAATCAGTTAAATTGTTTATAGGCGATGAATGGTAAGATGCTTGTTACACTTTTACAAACTGACATTAAATGGGGAGCGTCGGCAGAGAACATCCGTAGCGCTGAACGGCTAATCAACTCAAGTCTGCCTAGTGATTTGTATGTCCTCCCAGAGATGTGGAGTACTGGCTTTGCCACAAATCCCGAAGGTATTGCCCATGAGGAAGATACCAACGAGGCATTAATATGGATGCGCACTATCGCCAATGAAAGGCATTGTGCTATCTGCGGAAGTCTTGCCATCCATTTGTCTGACAACTCTTATCGAAATCGGCACTATTTTATTGACGGGCGCAATCATCAGGAGGTATTTTATGACAAGCATCATCTCTTTGATTATGGTGGGGAAGATAAATATTATACTCCCGGTCAGTCACATGTCGTTGTGGAATATGAAGGGTTCCGTATCTTATTGCTTACCTGCTATGACCTCCGTTTTCCCTGTTGGAGCCGATATGCTGATGACAGAGAATACGATCTCATTGTTGTGGTAGCCAACTGGCCACAGTCCCGCCAATCGGCATGGCAGATCCTGACACGTGCAAGAGCTATAGAGAATCAGGCATATTTGATTGGTGTCAACAGGGTGGGGGACGACCTGTATTCTCATTATGTGGGAGCCAGTTGTGTGATAGACCCTATAGGCAGGACTCTCGGACAGTGTCATTGCGACCGGATAGAAAACATGTCAGTTTCTTTGTCTTTGGAAGAACTGCGAAGGAGACGGCAAAAATTTCGTGTCCTCGATGACAGAGATTGAAAAAATCATTACCAAATCGTTGTCAATTACTAAAAATAATGTATCTTTGTAGTCGAAAACTTAAACATGCTGTTATATGACACTGATAATCGTATTGTTACTGATAACCTCCTATTTGTTGATAGCCACTGGTCATCTGACTGGAGTCAATAAAGCTGCTATTGCCATGTTTTTGGGTACGGCAGGATGGGTGGTCTATGTCTGTTATGGTACCGATTTCGTGATGCAGCAACATCCACAGGATTATCTGAAATATCTGGCAGGAGCACAACCTACGAGTGACTTGGTGAAATATTTTATTTATGATAATATTTTTCTGAAATATGTAGGTAAGGCTGCCGCTATTGTGATGTTCTTGTTGGCGACCATGTCCATCATAGAGTTGCTTAATAATAACGGATGCTTTGACTTTATCACCGAATGGATACGGACCCGTAACTCAAAACGGCTGTTGTGGACGATTACTATAGCGACTTATATTATATCCGCTAATCTGGATAACTTGACCACGACAACGATGATGCTGGTGATTATGCACAATATTGTTCAAAGCGGCAGACAACGAATGCTCATCGGATCGGCTATTGTCCTGGCTGCAAATTGTGGTGGTTGTTTCACCGTGATAGGTGATCCTACGGGACTGATTCTTTGGGGTGATGGAGCTGTGACTGCCACTCATTTCTCCGCTTACCTTGCTTTGCCATCGTTGTTGGCGTGGGTCATTCCTACCGCTTTGATAAACTATCAGTTGCCAGACCGGTTGGATTGTGAGTGGATTACCTCTCCATTCCGTGGCGATGACACGAGGTTGAATAGATGGCAGCGTCTTGTCATGCTGATAGTAGGAATAGGAGGACTTTGGTTTATTCCCACATTCCATAATATCACCAAATTAGCACCATTTCTTGGAGCATTGTGTGTGCTCAGTGTTTTATGGGTCGTTAACGAGGTGTTCAATCGCAGACTGATGAATGCCGACCAGATGGCTCAACGCCGTATACCACGCGCCTTGCAGTATGGTGCTATACAGCAGATGCTATTTGTTATGGGTATTATGTTAGGAATGGGTGTTGTCGCAGAGACAGGTGTCTTTAGTGATATTGCCAGTTGGTTTGATGATAATATTCATAATATCTGGCTGGTAGGAATTGGCTCAGGTGTTCTCAGTTCCCTCATTGATACCTTTACGGTGGCAGTAAGTGACATTATGCTATATTCTGTTGCTGACGTGGGGGATATGGCGGTCAACGGTGCCTACTGGGAAATCATTGCTTTCTGTACGGCTGTTGGAGGTTGTTTGCTTTGTGTCGGATCTACCAGCGGTGTCGCTTTGATGAAGATGGAGCATGTTCGTTTGGGCTGGTATCTGAAGAATATGACCCTAAAAGTAAGTATAGGATGGTTGATAGGTCTTGCTGTACTATGGATAGAAATTAATCTAATATGAACATACTGCTATGAGTAAAATTAAAACAATCGGTATTCTCACCTCAGGAGGTGATGCGCCAGGCATGAATGCAGCGATACGTGCTGTCACTCGCGCTGGTATTTATAATGGTTTTGAGATTAAGGGAATCTATCGTGGTTATGATGGATTGATAAAAGGAGAAGTTAAGAAGTTCACCACAGAAAATGTCTCTGGTATCATCACAAGAGGTGGAACCATCTTAAAAACGGCCCGTTCCAAAGAGTTTATGACTATTGAGGGTATGCAGAAAGCGTATGAGACATGTAAAAATGAGAAGATTGATGCTTTGGTCGTTATTGGCGGTAATGGTTCTCTGACGGGTGCCCGTAATTTCGGTATGGAGTTCGATTTTCCCTGTATTGGTCTCCCTGGTACGATAGACAATGACCTTTATGGCACAGACTCTACCATTGGTTATGATACGACGATGAACACCATCATGGAGTGTGTCGACCGTATCCGTGACACGGCAAATTCTCACGAGCGCATCTTCTTTGTTGAAGTGATGGGACGTGATGCTGGCTTCCTGGCTCAAAACTCAGCGATTGCTTGTGGTGCCGAGGCAGCAATCATTCCTGAGGAAATGACGGAGGTCGACCAGTTGGCACAGTTTATGGGACGCGGTATCCGTAAGTCTAAGAAGTCATGTATCGTCATCGTTTCAGAGAGTCCGAAGTGTGGTGCTCTTTATTATGCTGAACGTGTCAAGAAAGAGTTCCCGGAATTCGATGTGCGTGTCTCTATCCTTGGTCACTTACAGCGTGGTGGCAGCCCTTCTGCTCACGACCGTATCTTGGCTTCCCGTACTGGTGTCGGTGCCATCGAGGCTATCAAGCAGGGACAGCGTAACGTCATGGTAGGTGTGAGGAATAATGAGGTGGTGTATGTACCATTCTCTGAATGTATCCGTACAGATAAGCCTTTTAATAAGAAACTAATTAAGGTTTTGGACGAGCTGAGCATCTAATGATGTTTAAAAAACCTCTAAATATAAACATTTTCGAATAAAAGTTCGGAAATGTTTTTTTTATTTCAAAATATTTACTAACTTTGCAGAACTATAACTTAAAAACGAACATCTTTAAATATTAAAACTGCTTATGTCTAAAATTAATGGACGCATTTCTCAGATTATCGGTCCTGTCATTGACGTATACTTCAATACAGAAGGGCAAGATGCAGAGAAAGTGCTCCCGAAAATTCATGAGGCGCTGACTGTTCAGCGTCCTGACGGTTCGCAGCTTGTCGTTGAGGTTCAGCAGCACATTGGTGAGGACACCGTACGTTGTGTTGCCATGGATAACACCGACGGTCTGCAACGCGGATTGGAGGCAACGCCAATGGGGTCACCTATTCTGATGCCTTCAGGTGAACAAATTAAAGGTCGTATGCTGAACGTTATTGGACAGCCCATCGACGGTATGAAACAACTTGACATGGAGGGTGCTTATCCTATCCATCGTGAAGCTCCTAAGTTTGAGGAACTTTCTACGACTAAAGAGGTGCTTGCCACAGGTATCAAGGTTATAGACTTGTTGGAGCCATATCTGAAAGGTGGTAAGATTGGTCTGTTTGGTGGTGCCGGTGTAGGTAAGACCGTTCTTATCATGGAGTTGATTAACAATATCGCTAAGGGTCATAACGGATTCTCCGTATTCGCTGGAGTAGGAGAGCGTACCCGTGAAGGTAACGACTTGATTCGTGAGATGATTGAGTCAGGTGTTATCCGCTATGGTGAGAAATTTAAGGAGGCGATGGCTCAGGGTAAGTGGGACCTCTCTCTTGTCGATCCAGAAGAGTTGAAGAAGTCGCAGGCTACCCTTGTCTATGGTCAGATGAATGAGCCGCCCGGCGCACGTGCCTCTGTTGCGTTATCCGGTCTGACCGTTGCCGAAGGTTTCCGTGACGGTGGTGGTAAAGATGGTGGTGCTGCCGATATCCTCTTCTTCATCGACAACATCTTCCGTTTCACCCAGGCAGGATCAGAGGTGTCCGCTCTGTTGGGACGTATGCCGTCAGCTGTAGGTTATCAACCGACACTGGCTTCTGAGATGGGTGCCATGCAGGAACGTATTACTTCCACGAAGAAAGGTTCTATCACATCCGTTCAGGCGGTTTATGTGCCTGCCGATGACTTGACAGACCCGGCTCCTGCTACTACATTTACTCACTTGGACGCTACAACGGTGCTTGACCGTAAGATTGCCGAGTTAGGTATTTATCCTGCCGTTGACCCGCTGGGTAGTACTTCCCGTATTCTTGACCCATTGGTAGTTGGTAAAGAGCACTACGAGTGTGCTCAGCGTGTGAAGGAGATTCTTCAGCGTTACAAGGAGTTGCAGGACATCATTGCTATTCTTGGTATGGACGAGCTTTCTGATGAAGATAAGTTGACCGTGAACCGTGCCCGTCGTGTGCAGCGTTTCTTGAGTCAGCCATTCTCTGTTGCAGAGCAGTTTACAGGTCTGCCCGGTGTTATGGTTCCTATTGAAGAGACAATCAAGGGCTTCAATGCTATTCTTGACGGTGAGGTTGATGACCTGCCAGAGCAGGCTTTCCTCAACGTGGGAACCATCGAGGATGCTAAAGCTAAGGCGAAAAAACTGTTGGAAGCTGCTAAAGGATAAAGCCTATGTTACAGTTGAAGATAGTTTCGCCCGAGAAGGTAGAATTCACAGGAGAGGTTGAGCGCGTTCTCGTTCCTGGCTTACAAGGTCAGTTCGAGATACTGAACAATCACGCTCCCATTATCTCCATTCTCCAGAAGGGAGTCGTGGAGTATGACAAGGAGCAGCTTCCTATATTAGGTGGTTTCGTTGAGGTTCAGAAGAACGTCGTGTCACTCTGTATAGAGAAAGAGGAATGATATTGGAGATTATTCTCTCAGCACTCTTCTTTACCTTTCTGGGCATTCTCTATGTGAGAGGCTATGATATAGTCAAAAAGCATTCACCAGAGCATTTGCCCCACTTCTATCTGATAATGGCAACGATACGTATGTTGCTCGTCGCTAGCGTCGTAGCATTGTACGTACTCTTCACCGAGAATAGAGAAGACACCATCCGTTTCGCTGTCATATATATAATAATGTATGTAGTGATGATGGTAGTTACACTGAAATTAAGACATTAAATGAAAATAATGAATCACACGAAACGACTGCTTTGCATGATACTGATGGTATTTGCCATGGTATCGGTGGTTAGTGCGGAAGATTTCTCTGCCAAGGAGGTGGTGCTTGAGCATATCAAGGACTCACACGACTGGCATGTGACCGACTATGGTGATGGAAAATCACTGGTCATCCCACTACCCATCATCGTGAAGAGTTCAACAGGCTGGCATGTGTTTAGCTCCTCTCAGTTTGAGCACCATGCTGATGCCAATGGGCTCCGTCAGGGACCTTATGGACTTGCCATCGCTACCGAAGGTGACCATGCTAGTAAGATCGTTGAGAACGGAGAACCTGTTCTCGACCTCTCCATCACCAAGACCGTTGCCGTGATGTTCATCAATGTCATCATCTTGCTTTGCTGTATTCTGCTTAGTGCCCGCTGGTATAAGAAACGCAAAGCATCTGATAATGCACCTGGTGGCTTTGTCGGCTTCATCGAGATGATGGTGATGTATGTGGTGGATGAGATTATCAAACCGGGAGTTGGTAAGGGCTACGAGAAATACACCCCCTACCTGCTTACCTGTTTCTTCTTCATCTTTACATGTAATGTGATGGGCTTGATACCATTCCCTCCAGGCTCAGGAAATGTGACGGGTAATATTGCCGTGACATTCTTCCTTGCCCTCTGCACCTTTATTATCGTGCAGTTCTCAGGCAACAAACACTACTGGAAGGACATCTTCTGGCCCGAGGTTCCTACTTGGTTGAAGGCTCCTATTCCCATCATCCCTGTGATTGAGTTTGTGGGAATCTTCACCAAACCCTTTGCCTTGATGATCCGTCTTTTTGCCAATATGATGGCAGGTCATGCTATCGCTGTGGCTATCACGTGTATCATCTTCCTGGTGGCAAGTCAGGCAATAGCCGTCCAGCTATCCATGTCAGCACTGAGTGTCATCATGAGTGTGTTTATGATGTGTCTGGAGTGTCTGGTATGCTTCATCCAGGCAATGGTATTCACCATGCTTTCCGCCGTCTTTATCGGACTGGCTAGGGTAGAGCCCGAGCATGAGCATTAATTGAAATATCGAAAGAATTAAAAACAATAACAATTTAAAACTTTAAAATTATGATTACAACATTATTGGCAGCAGAAGGTGTTGCAAAGTTAGGTGCCGCAGTTGGCGCAGGTCTCGCAGCTATTGGTGCAGGTCTTGGTATTGGTAAGATTGGTGGTCAGGCAATGGATGCCATGGCACGCCAGCCAGAAGTCATGAACAAGTTGTTTACCAACATGATTGTTGCAGCAGCTCTTATCGAGGGTGTGGCTCTGTTCGCAGCCGTTATCGCATTCCTCTGCATCTAATCAAGCGATAGAAAGTTATAGTTTAAGAAGTATCAGCGTATGGATTTATTAATTCCGAGTACTGGCTTGTTGTTCTGGATGACCATTACCTTTCTGGTAGTGTTTTTCCTCCTTTGGAAGTTCGGCTTCCCAGTCATCACTGGTATGGTGGCGGAGCGTAAGGCTTTCATTGACGAATCACTGCGGAAGGCGCATGAGGCGAATGAGCGACTTGCCAATATACAGAAAGAAGGTGAATCCATCTTGCAAGAGGCTCGCGAGAAACAGGCACAGATTCTCAAGGAAGCTGCCGAGACTCGTGATGCCATTGTAGAGAAAGCTCAGGAGAAGGCGAGGGCAGAGGGTGCCCGCTTGTTGGATGATGCGAAAGCCGCCATCGAGCAGGAGAAGAAAGCCGCCATTGCCGATATCCGTAAGCAAGTAGCTACGCTTAGCGTTGAGATTGCCGAGAAGGTTCTTCGTCAGAACCTGCAGGGCGATAAGGCGCAGATGGATCTGATCGACCGTATGCTGGATGATGTTTCTGCTAATTAATCAAGAGTCTGCGTATGGATATCGGAGTAATATCTGTCAGATATGCAAGGGCACTGCTTAAGAGTGCTACTGACCAGAAACTGGAGGAGAAGGTTTATCAGGAGATGATGACCATTGCCAAAAGTTATCTGGAGGTGCCTCAGTTGCGCCAGACGATAGACAATCCCATGCTCTCAAAGGACAAGAAACAGATGCTGTTGCTGACAGCCGTTGGTGAAAAGCCTAGCGAGCTGACCAAGAGTTTCATACAGCTTGTACTGAAGGAAGACCGCGAGAACGTGATGCAGTTCATGGCGAACAGTTACATCACGCTTTTCCGTAAGCAGAAGAACGTCATCCGTGGAAAACTCACCACAGCGACTCGTGTATCGGCTCAGACAGAGCAGAAGATGCGCCAGATGGTGGAGAGTAAGACTAATGGAACTGTGGAGTTTGAGACCGAGGTGAATCCTGATATCATCGGTGGCTTCATCCTCGAGTATGACACTTACCGCATGGATGCCAGTGTCAAGACTCAGCTCAACAATATTCTCAACACACTAAAAAAGTAACAAACAATGTCAGATAAAATTAAACCAAGCGAAGTTTCTCAGGTATTGCTCGACCAGTTGAAGGGCATATCCAGCGAGGAGAAGTTTGACGAGGTTGGCACCGTGCTCACTGTGAGCGATGGTGTGGCTCGTATCTACGGTCTCCGCAATGCTGAAGCCAACGAGTTGCTGGAGTTCGAGAATGGCACGATGGCTATCGTGATGAACCTTGAGGAAGACAATGTCGGTTGCGTGCTCCTTGGTCCTACAGCAGGTATTAAGGAAGGACAGGTGGTGAAGCGCACCAAGCGTATCGCCTCTATCCGTGTCAACGACAATATGCTCGGACGTGTCATCAACCCGCTGGGACAGGCTGTGGACGGTATGGGTGATATCGACCTTACCGATTCCTTTGAGATGCCACTTGACCGAAAGGCTCCTGGTGTGATATTTCGTCAGCCCGTGAAGGAACCTCTCCAGACGGGTCTGAAGGCTATCGACTCCATGATTCCTATCGGACGTGGACAGCGTGAGTTGATTATTGGTGACCGTCAGACTGGTAAGACAGCTATTGCCGTCGATACCATCATCAATCAGAAGAGTTTCTATGAGGCAGGAAAGCCCGTGTATTGTATCTATGTCGCCATCGGTCAGAAGGCTTCTACCGTAGCCACATTGGTTCAGACCTTGAAGGAACATGGTGCCATGCCTTACACGATTGTGGTGGCCGCTACCGCCGCTGATCCTGCAGCCATGCAGTATTACGCACCATTTGCTGGTGCCGCCATCGGTGAATATTTCCGTGACCGTGGTCTGCCTGCTCTTGTTGTCTATGACGACCTTTCCAAGCAGGCTGTAGCCTACCGTGAGGTGTCCCTGATTCTGCGCCGTCCTTCTGGACGTGAGGCTTATCCTGGTGATGTGTTCTATCTGCACTCTCGTCTTCTGGAGCGTGCTGCTAAGATGAATGAACAGCAGGAAGTGGCTGAGCAGATGAACGACCTTCCTGAGTGCATGAAGGGTCATGTGAAGGGTGGCGGTTCGCTGACTGCCCTGCCTATTATCGAGACACAGGCAGGTGACGTATCCGCTTACATCCCGACCAACGTGATCTCTATTACCGACGGTCAGATATTCTTGGAGAGCGACCTCTTCAACCAAGGTTTCCGTCCTGCCATCAACGTGGGTATCTCTGTATCCCGTGTGGGTGGTTCCGCACAGATTAAGTCTATGAAGAAAGTGGCTGGTACCTTGAAGATTGACCAGGCACAGTATCGTGAGTTGGAGGCTTTCTCTAAGTTCTCCAGTGATATGGATGCTGTGACGGCAATGACCCTTGACCGTGGTCGTAAGAACAACCAGTTGCTTATCCAACCGCAGTATAGCCCGATGCCGGTAGGTGAGCAGATCGCCATCTTGTATTGTGGTGTGCATGGACTGATGCGTGAGGTACCTATTGATAAGGTACGTGAGTGCCAGACAGCATTCCTTGACAAGTTGCGCACCAGTGCTCCACAGGTCATTGAGACACTTGCCGCCGGTAAGATTGACGACGAGACGACTGGTAAGATTGAGGAGATCATGCTTGATATTGCCGGAACCTATAAAGCCTGATAGCCTATGCCGAGTCTGAAGGAAATCAAAGGACGTATTGCCAGTGTTCAGAGCACCCGCAAGATTACGAGTGCGATGAAGATGGTGGCTTCGTCGAAACTCCATCATGCACAGGTAGCCATCCAGAATATGCTGCCTTATGAGACTATGTTGGAGCACATCCTGAAGTCATTTCTGGCAGCGGAGGCAGAGGCACAGACCATCTACGACCAGGAGCGTCCCGTTAAGCGTGTCGCTCTGGTCATCTTCTCCAGTAACTCATCGTTGTGTGGTGGCTTTAACGCCAACATTATCAAGTTGATGCAGCAGACTGTTGAAGGACTGAGCGAGGAGATAGGACGTGAGAATATCGACATCTATCCCATCGGTCGTAAGGTGGCAGAGAAGGCACAGAAGTTGGGATATAATGTGATGGGCAACTATGCCGATATGATTGACCACCCCAATGTTCATCAGTGTATTGAGATGGTGATGGACTTAGCTCGTCGCTTTGAAGATGGCGAGATTGACAAGGTGGAGCTTATCTATCACCACTTCAAGTCAGCTGGTTCGCAGATACTGACCTCCAAGACCTTTCTTCCGATTGATGTCGAGAGTGAGTTAGAGCGTGATCATGAGCGTGACCTGACAACTAACATCGTGACGAAGAAGGCACAGGACTATCTGAAGAAGAACCGTCGGAAGAAGGAGTACAAGGAAGATGAGACAAAACCCCTCAACGACAACTTCATTGTTGAGCCTGATATGAATACAGTGCTCTCACAGTTGATGCCGAAGATGGCGCATCTGATGCTTTATACGGCACTCCTTGACAGTGTAGCCTCTGAGCATGCAGCACGTATGGTGGCGATGCAGACGGCAACGGATAATGCCGACGAATTGCTGCGGCAACTTAACTTGCAGTACAACAAGAGTCGTCAGCAGGCGATTACTTCCGAACTGCTCGATATCGTTGGCGGTAGTGTCAACAACTAATCATCAAAGAAGCGAGGCTGTTTAACCTCGCTTCTTTTTTTATTTTCGTATTCCATCCATTATTATAGACCTGAGGAGGCGGCACCTTCGACCCGAAAGACTTCAAAACAATATGAAAAAAACGAGGTGAAACCATTGCGGTTTCACCTCGTTTCATATAGATAGGATAGGGAATTACTCCTCCCAGTTCTCCTGTGTCTTGCGAACGTAGCTCTTGTAACGGATCTGAGCCATCTTCTGTGCCTCGGCGAAGAGCTCTTCTGCCTCGTTAGGATAAGCCTTCTTAACAGACAGGTAGCGAACCTCACCCAACAGGAAGTCGTGGAAGTTCTCCCAGTTCGGCTCCTTAGAGTCGAGGCTGAACGGATTCTTGCCTTCCTCAGCGAGAGCTGGGTTGAAGCGCCACAGGTGCCAGTAACCGCACTCGACAGCCTTCTTCTCCTCAGCCTGGCTCTTACCCATACCGCCCTTAGCCTTCAGACCGTGGTTGATACATGGAGCGTAAGCGATGATGATAGAAGGTCCGTGCCATGCCTCTGCCTCGCGGATAGCCTTCAGGGTCTGAGCATGGTCAGCACCCATAGCGATCTGAGCAACATATACATAGCCGTAAGTGGTGGCAATCATACCGAGGTCCTTCTTGCGGATACGCTTACCCTGGGCAGCGAACTGAGCGATAGCACCGAGTGGGGTAGCCTTAGAAGCCTGACCACCAGTGTTAGAGTATACCTCAGTATCGAGCACGAGGATATTGACGTCCTCACCAGAAGCGATGACGTGGTCGAGACCACCGTAACCGATATCGTAAGAAGCACCGTCACCACCGATAATCCACTGGCTACGCTTAACGAGGTAGTGGTCGAGGGTCTGCAGTTCCTGGTTGACGGGGCAGCCGGCAGCAGCAGCGGCACGGATAGCAGCACGCAACTTCGGAGCAATCTCCTTGGTCTTGTCAGCATCGTCCTTGTTCTCAATCCATTCCTTGGCAAGTGCCTTGTACTCATCAGAAGCATTAGGATTCTCGCAAGCCTCGCAGAGCAGCTTAGCCACGCGCTCCTTCATCTTCTTGTTACCCAGAGCCATACCGAGACCGAACTCGCAGAAGTCCTCGAACAGAGAGTTGTTGAAGACAGGACCCTGACCCTTCTCATTCTTGGTGTAAGGAGTAGAAGGAATAGATGCGGAGTAGATAGAAGAGCAACCGGTAGCGTTGGCGATCATCTGACGGTCACCGAACAACTGGCTGATGAGTTTCACGTATGGAGTCTCACCGCAACCAGAGCAAGCGCCAGAGAACTCGAACAGTGGCTGAGCGAACTGTGAGTTCTTCACGTTGCTGCGGATGTCAACGAGATCCTGCTTAGACTTAACTTTCTTCACGAGGTACTCCCAGTTCTTAGCCTCCTGCTTCATATCCTCAGCATCAGGATTGAAGGCAACCATGGTGAGTGCCTTGCCGGTCTTAGGATTACCTGGGCAGATGTCGGCACAGTTACCGCATCCCAGACAGTCGAGAACGGAAGTCTCAATGCGGAAGTGCATGCCCTTCATGGCTGCAGGAGCCTTCATCTCAATAGTATCGTCGGCAGCAGCGAAGCCCTTGATCTCGTTCTCGTCGAGGACGAACGGACGGATAGCTGCGTGAGGACAGATGTATGCACACTGGTTACACTGGATACAGTTCTCCTTGTTCCATACAGGAACGAATGCCTCAACACCACGCTTCTCGTAAGCGGCAGTACCAACCTCCCAAGAACCGTCGATAGTGCCGTGCTTAGCGAAGTCGGAAACCTTCAGCAGGTCACCAGCCTGAGCGTTGATAGGACGAACGAGCTCCTTAACGAATGCGGGAGCGTCATCCTGCTTAGGCTCATCGTCTGGCAGGTTAGCCCACTCGGGCTTAACGGTCAGTTTCACATACTCACCACCACGGTCGATAGCAGCGTAGTTCTTGTCGACTACGTCCTGACCCTTGGCACCGTAAGACTTCAAGGCGGCAGCCTTCATCTTCTCAACGGCAAGCTCAACAGGGATGACCTCGGTGATACGGAAGAATGCAGACTGCAGGATGGTGTTGGTACGGTTGCCCAGACCAATCTCCTGTGCGATCTTCGTAGCGTTGATAGTATATACAGTGATGTTGTTCTGTGCGAAGTAACGCTTTACCTTGTTAGGCATGAACTTCTCCAGCTCGTCAGCGTCGAAGATGGTGTTCAGCAGGAACTGACCGTTCTTCTGCAGACCACGGGTAACGTCGTACATGTGGAGGTAAGCCTGTACGTGGCAAGCCACGAAGTTTGGTGTGGTTACCAGATAGGTAGAGCGGATAGGTGTGTCACCGAAACGCAGGTGAGAGCAGGTGAAACCTCCCGACTTCTTAGAGTCGTAAGAGAAGTATGCCTGACAGTACTTGTTGGTGTTGTCACCGATAATCTTTACAGAGTTCTTGTTAGCACCTACGGTACCGTCAGCACCCAGACCGAAGAACTTAGCCTGGAACATGCCAGCACCACCGAGGGCAATCTCCTCAACCTCAGGCAGTGAGGTGAAGGTAACGTCGTCTACGATACCAATTGTGAAGTGGTTCTTAGGCTCGGGCATAGCGAGGTTGTTGAACACGCTGATGATCTGAGCGGGAGTAGTATCGTGAGAACCAAGACCATAACGGCCACCTACGATGAGAGGACGGTCCTCCACGTCATAGTATGCATCCTTGACATCGAGATACAGAGGCTCACCATTAGCTCCTGGCTCCTTCGTGCGGTCAAGAACGGCAATGCGCTTCACTGACTTAGGAACAGAAGCAAGCAGGTGCTTCACTGAGAATGGACGATAGAGGTGAACAGAGATCATACCTACCTTCTGACCATTGGCGTTCAGGTAGTCGATAGCCTCACGGGCAGCATCAGTAGCAGAACCCATCAGGATAATCATGCGGTCAGCATCCTCGGCTCCATAATAAGAGAAGAGGTGATACTCACGACCGGTGATCTTAGACAACTCACCCAGATACTTCTCTACAACCTCAGGTACTGCATCGTAGTAGGGGTTGCAAGCCTCACGGTGTGTGAAGAAGGTCTCAGGGTTCTCAGCGGTACCACGGGTGATAGGACGCTCAGGTGACATAGCACGGTCGCGGAAACGCTTGATGTACTCTTCCTTTACGAGAGGACGAACATCCTCCTGGTCGAGCAGCTCAATCTTATGATACTCGTGAGAGGTGCGGAAACCATCGAAGAAGTTAACGAAAGGTACGCAAGTCTCCAGAGAAGCAAGGTGAGCAGCAGCGGTCATATCCATTACCTCCTGTACGGAACCCTCGCAAAGCATAGCGAAACCAGTCTGGCGGCAAGCCATTACGTCCTGGTGGTCACCGAAGATACAGAGAGAGTGAGAGGCAAGCGTACGGGCGGAAACGTCGAATACGCAAGGAATCAACTCACCGGCAATCTTGTACATGTTAGGAATCATCAGGAGAAGACCCTGAGAAGCAGTGAACGTAGTGGTGAGGGCACCAGCCTGCAGAGAACCGTGAACGGCACCGGCAGCACCAGCCTCAGACTGCATTTCCTGAACACTGACGGTCTGACCCCAGAGGTTCTTGCGACCACGGGCAGCCCACTCGTCAACATGCTCCGCCATAGGAGATGACGGGGTGATGGGGTAGATAGCAGCTACCTCAGAGAACATATAGCTCACGTGAGCCGCAGCCTCGTTACCATCACATGTGATAAACTTTTTTTCTTTTGCCATTTGTTTAGTCATTAAAAATTAATACTTTTCGATATTTCGATATTTCGTTGTCTTGTCAATATAAGAATCCAAGTAACCATAGAGGTATCTGATTGTCCTTGCCTATCTCCGTATTATAACGGGCATAAATAGTGTCGGGAGCATACCTTATTTTATAATGGATGTCCGCATCACAAATGCGGAACTTTATTTTCTCGTCTACGATATAAATAGAGTCACGGGAGCCTTGGTTGACCTTATGGTCTTTCCACAAGGAATTAACGAAGAATGTCTCCATAGCGTCCTGCTTCTCTACATGAATAGGGTAGATCGCATAAAGCAGGTTGGAGTTGTGAAGCATTACCTTTGAAGGCTTTTTGGGAAAGTCTTCCCCCACGGGATATATCATGTTGAGCAGGCGGGCATCTGTCAGATATTTGATGTAATTCATGACAGTAGCGCGGCTGGTCTCTATGTCCTTGGCGAGTTTGCTGACATTAGGAGCCTTGGGACCTTCTTCTGCAAGCTCATAGAACAGTTTCTTGATTTTGGAGAGGTATTTCAACTCAATTTGCTTGATTAACAGAATATCTACCTCTGTCATCATGTTCATCGTCTTCAAGAGGTTCTCGCTGTAGTTACGTTGCTCCTGAAAGAAGGGATAGAAACCATGGTGAATGTAATCCTGAAAGTATTTGTTAGGAGATACTTTCGGCAGTATTTGTTTGATGATGTGCTCATGGTTATGGAGAATCTCATCAAGGGTGTATGGCTTGAAATCGTTACCTGTCATCAGGTTGATGAACTCACGGAAAGAGAAACCGCGCAGGTTGTAACTTTTTACAATACCATTCAGCTCAGGATTCTCCTCTTTCAGCCGCATCACACTGGAGCCGGTGAATACGATTTTAAGTCCCGGATGCTCGTCATAACAACGGCGTAGTTCCTTCGACCAATCGGTTTGTTTGAACACTTGGTCTATTAGCAGTACGCGTCCTCCATTATGGTAGAACTCACCGGCAAAGTCGGCAATGCCGCGTCCCTGGAAATAGAAATTGTTCATGTTGATATAGAGGCATTGCTTGTCCTGGATACTGAAATGTTCTTTCGCATATTGCAATAGGAAAGTGGTTTTACCGACCCCCCTCGTTCCCTTGATACCTATCATGCGGTCGTTCCAGTCAATCTCATCCATCAGGGTGCGACGAACCGGAGCATTCACATGCTCTACCAAGTAACGATGCGTACGAAAAAAAGCCTCCATTTAATTAGATTTGTTTTAAAACAGATGCAAAGGTAATACATTTCCCGCAATTTGCAAAGCAGAGATTGCAAAATCTTGTGAAAAAGCATTATTTTTGTTCTATCTAAATAAGAAAAGGAGCCTTAGCAGCTCCTTTCCCTTAGAATTTATATCCGATATCAAACATGAACCAGCGACCTCGCTGAGGGATGGGTCCTGTGTTCAGACCGCTTTGCTTGTAGCTCTTGTTGAACAGGTTCTTCACGTCAGCGGAGATGGTCAGCTTTCCAAACTTACAGGTAGCACCGAGGTCAAAGAGAACACGGGGACTGAAATCGTGGGTGACGTTGACTTTTTGATATGCCTCATACATTGCCATCTCAGCTTGGTTCATTAACTTTTCGTTTTCCGGAGTTGGATCAAGCATCCACTGTTTATACATTTCTCCGTAATGATTCGTTGCTGAATTGTAAAGTGCGAATCCAATTGCATCTGTTGTCCAGGACTTCTGACTGCTGTAATAGTCGATATGCCCATGCACATTAAGCCATTTGGTTGCCTGCCAAGCCAATACCGTACTGACCGAGAGCTTGGGTGTGCAGAAGGCAAAATTGAACTCTGTGTTATTAATAGACGATTTCTTGACATCCTGCCAAGCGGCACTGAGGTTCGCCGTGAAGTTGCGATACTTGTATTTGGCGGAGAGTTCTACTCCATAGATATCACTGCTACCGGAGTTCTCGTGCTCAATGATGTTCATATAGATGATGTCTCTGGCACGGTTATAGAATCCATTGATTTCAAAGTCGAGCCCGGGCAGCCATTGGTTGGCACCGAAGGTGAGCTGGTAAGAATGAAGTGCTTCTGGATCGAGCTCGGTAGCAAGGTCTTTGTATCCTGCAAAGGTGGCGAGGAAGAGGTTAATCTTGCGATACATGTATGGCGCATCAATAAACGACTTGGAGTAGCTGAGTTTGACGTTCCACTTCGGCTGAACAAAGATGAGCGCCACACGAGGTGAGAACTCGCGAATCTTCGTGTCGTTATAGCGGTTCTTATAGTCGAAGCGCAGACCAGCGTTGAGGATGAACGGTCCCCAAAGGTGTTTCAGCTGTACGTAGCTGTTGATATTGCTCTCATGTCCCTTGCCAAGTATTGGAATGCTGTCGTTACTCGTAGCTTGTTTATCGAAGTTATAGCCAAACATGTATTGTACGTCGTCGAGTTGGAAGTAGCTGTATTCGGCACCGAAAGAGAGAATACCCTTGTGATGTTTACTGTTGATGTAACTCCAGTCCCCCTGAATCTTACCACCAATGGTATGCTCTTGTCCGTTGAGATAACGCGAAAGACCACCGTTGCTGTTGATGAGTGTTTTTTTCAAGTCACCTTGAATAGGAAGTGACGGGATGATAGAGGCGGCAGGATTGTCAGAGATGACCTGATAGTGTGTCAAGTCACTGTTGTCGTAGGTGACCGTTCCTTTCAGGTATACGTTACCCAGTTGTTGTCCGTAATTAAGTTCACCATGGTGGGAGAGGGTGGCGAAACTGGGTTTGATGCCATTGAATGACCGGTATTTGTCATAGTCATAAGGCGTGAACAGGACATTGAGTGTCATGGGCGAGATGATCTGCGAGAACTGAGCGTTATAAAGGAAACTCAGGTTCTTGTATTTCAGCTGTGCACCGACATCGTAGGATGGTTTGGGTCCAATACCACCAACAATCGCATTTCCACCTTCCCGCTTAAGACCTGTTTCCTCATCCGGTACATAGATCTTCTGACCTTTTGCCTTATAGAGGCCTCCCCAGATGAGCAGGTCGAGATCGAAATAGCGTTTTCCCAGCATCATGGATGCTTTCAACTGTCCGTAGCTGCCGGCACCTGCATGTACCTCGATACCATCAATATCAGCACCCTGCCATGTGATGACGTTAACTACGGCTGTAAGCGACACACCACCGTAAAGTGATGAGGCAGGTCCGCGCAGCACCTCTATCTGCTTCACCTTGTCGAGTGAAATACTGAAGTCGGGGGCGGCGATATTGGTGGCATAGCTGTTCAGACGGTGACCGTTGAGCATGATGAGGATTTTCTCCTGTCCGTTGCTGTAGATACCGCGCATGGCGATGTTGATATCATCGTCGCAGTCTACGATAGTCATGCCTGGGACATAGGCAGCAAGTACCTCCTGCAGGTTGCGTCCTCCACAATTCTTGATCATCTCCGCCGTTATCAGCGTAGTGGGCACAGGAACCTCGTTCAGACTTTCTGCCTGGCTGGATGCAGTGGTGATTGTTGCGGTAAGTCCTTTCTTGATGCGCTCAACCATGTCGATGAACCGCTGAGGGTCGTTGGCACTTGCCGTATAATAGGGATTCTCCTGTAATAACAGGCGGGTGCGTTCCTCTGCCTCTACTTCCAGGTCATTCCCCAGACTACAGAGAGCCAACAGTCTATAGACACTCTGACGGAGATTGCTGGGAAATTTCTTCAGGTTTTCCGTCAGTATCTGCTCTGCCTCGTCAATCTTACCTATGTTATAGTTTTCCTCAGCCATGTCATAGACACTGCGATACTGCTCGTATTGTCCCTGGGCATTGGCACTGAAGGCACTTCCTAATAATAATAAGGTGAAAATAATTTTCCTCATGACTGTTTAACGGGTATAGTGATATAGAAAGTGGTACCCTGACCTTCCTCGCTCTCAAAAGTCAGTGTCCCGTTGTGCTTGTTTTCTATAATATCTTTCGTAATCGCCATACCGAGACCAGTGCCCTGTCCTGC
>OCVV011275298.1_pt1 | contig 26895 bp, 27 predicted proteins | sample 1539721 | NCBI WGS metagenome assembly OCVV01 (sample SAMN02144230, study PRJEB22623) | gut metagenome | biome: sheep rumen | host: Ovis aries | place: New Zealand | reverse complement strand
AGATCAGGTCCGGTGTTTCCTTCGGGAATTCCGGAACAAAGCCGTTTTCTCTGGTGGTCGGCATGTAAATCACATTGCTCCAGGTTTCGGTCTCCGCATTGTATACCCCGGTTCTGCCTGCCATTACGTTGGAATCCACATAAACCGGATAAACCGGATCGCATACCGCGATACGGCTGTCTTCGCTGAAGAGTTCCTGAATATTGCCGGAATCGCTCTTGGCGCCGTCTGATACGAATACTTCGTCTTCGTATACTTCACAGCCTCTGGCTTTATAGTCATTGGCCACGATCGCGCTTCTCAGGAAATCATAGCCGAGATCCGGCGCGTATCCCCGGAATGTCTCCGCTTTGCCCATCTCATCTACCGCGCCGTGCAGCGCCTGGATAATCGCGGGAACCAGCGGCTGTGTCACATCGCCGATTCCCAGGCGGATCAGCTCTTTCTCCGGATGCGCCTCCTGATATTCCGCAACTTTTTTCGCAATTGTACTGAACAGATAGCTTCCCGGAAGCTTCAGATAGTTTTCATTTACCTTGAACATACGATTCTCCTTTACTCCGTCCTATTCGTATCTATACGCCACACATCTTAACACAGCTGTTCTGTGAAAAAAAGGCATACCGAAAATGTCTACCGGTATACAATTATACAACCCTGCCTTTTCCCTGCCTCACGGTCTGACCACCGGCTCCCTGACTGCCCGAAGCACCTCGTCATAACGCATATTCCCGCCGAAGAGATCCAGGGCGCTGCCGATTGTCACATTGACATGGTTCTGTCCCAATTCCTTCAGCCGGGCCAGGTCCCGGAAACTGCCGACACCGCCCGCGTAGGTAACCGGTATCCGGTTCCAGGCGCCAAGCATGGCTGCCAGGTCTTCTTCGATCCCGGATGCCCTGCCTTCCACATCCACCGCATGGATCAGGAATTCATCCGCATATTCTGCCAGCCGGTCCAGAAGCTCTGCCGTCACCTTTTCCCTGGTAAACTTCTGCCAGCGGTCCGTCACGATATAATAGGCGCCGTCTTTTTTTCTGCAGCTTAAATCCAGCACCAGATGCTCTCTGCCTGTGACTGCCAGCAGTTTTTCCAGGTTTTCATAATTTACGGTTCCGTCATGAAATACATAGGAAGTGACGATCACATGGCTGGCGCCTGCCTCCAGGAATTCCCGGGCATTCTCCGGATTGATTCCCCCGCCCGCCTGCAGTCCGCCGGGATAAGCCCGGAGCGCTGCCAGGGCCTGCTGCTTCGTCGCTTCATAATATTCGGAATCCTTTCCATTCAGCAGAATAACATGTCCGCCGCGGATACCGTCTTTTTTGTAAAAATCCGCAAAAAACACACTGTCCTGCTCCGCGACAAAATTTTCTGCCGCCCGGTCTCCTTCATCCCGCAGACTGCCGCCTACGATCTGTTTTACTTTCCCATTGTGAATATCAATGCAAGGTCGAAATTCCACATCTGTCTCCTGTTCGTTTTCTGTTTGTTTTCCTCCCATTCTACCGTACCGCCGCAGCATACGCAAGGGTTCCGTTCCCCTCTGTCTGTCCGCCTGGTGCGGACAGGGTGCCTCCTTCATGGACTTTTGGAAGATTGCATTATTTTTATAGGAAATGCAAAAAAAGCTTGTCCGATTTTTCCAATTGTTTTCAATAAAAAAACACAGTATACTAGAAGTAATACGAAGCGGACGGATTTTACCTGAATATTCACACAGCCGGACACGAATCATCGTTCCGGCAGAATAAAAAGCCGTCCTTCACTGACTGACAGGAGAATTTAGGAGGAATATAACATGGCAAAAATCATTGGCGAGGGAATTACTTTTGATGACGTTCTTTTAGTTCCGGCATACTCAGAAGTGACACCAAATATGGTAGACATCTCTACTTATCTCACCAAAAAGATCAAATTAAACATCCCTATGATGAGCGCGAGTATGGATACTGTTACGGAGCATCGTATGGCAATTGCCATGGCGCGCCAGGGCGGCATCGGCATCATCCACAAAAACATGTCCATCACTGCCCAGGCAGAAGAAGTGGACAAAGTAAAACGCTCCGAAAACGGCGTCATTACCGATCCTTTTTCCCTTTCCGCGGATCATACCCTGCAGGACGCAGATGATCTGATGGCCAAATTCCGTATATCCGGTGTCCCGATTACTGATAACGAAGGCAAGCTGGTGGGAATCATCACCAACCGTGACTTAAAGTTCGAAACCGACTTCTCCAAAAAAATCAGTGAATCCATGACCAGCGAAGGTCTGATCACCGCGCAGGAAGGCATCACCCTGGACGAAGCCAAAAAGATCCTCGCCAAAGCCAGAAAAGAAAAACTTCCCATCGTTGATGTAAACTTCCACTTAAAGGGCCTGATCACCATCAAAGACATCGAAAAACAGATCAAATATCCCCTTTCCGCCAAGGATGACCAGGGAAGACTGCTCTGCGGTGCCGGCGTAGGCATCACCCATGATATGATGGACCGTGTGGACGCCCTGGTGGGCGCCAATGTAGACGCCATTGTCGTGGATTCCGCCCACGGACATTCCAAGAATATCCTGGACGCTGTATCCCGGATCAAAAACAAATATCCGGATCTTCAGATTATCGCCGGCAACGTTGCCACCGGCGAAGCAACGGAAGCCCTGATCCAGGCAGGCGCTGACTGTGTCAAAGTCGGCATCGGCCCCGGCTCCATCTGCACGACCCGTGTGGTTGCCGGTATCGGTGTGCCTCAGATTTCCGCTATCATGGACTGCTACGCCGTAGCCAAAAAATACGACATCCCGATCATTGCGGACGGCGGCATCAAATACTCCGGCGATCTGACCAAAGCCCTGGCAGCAGGCGCCAGCGTATGTATGATGGGTTCCCTCTTCGCAGGCTGCGACGAGGCTCCCGGCGAATTCGAACTGTATCAGGGACGGAAATACAAAGTATACCGCGGTATGGGTTCCCTGGCTGCCATGGAAAACGGCTCCAAAGACCGATACTTCCAGGAAGACGCCCGCAAGCTGGTTCCGGAAGGCGTCGAAGGCCGTGTCGCTGCCAAAGGCAGTGTGGAAGATACCATCTTCCAGATGATCGGCGGCATCCGTTCCGGTATGGGCTACTGCGGAGCCAAAGATATTCCTACTCTGACAAAGACCAGCCACTTCGTCAAGATCTCCGCGGCTGCGCTTCGTGAATCTCATCCTCATGACATTCACATTACGAAAGAAGCACCGAACTACAGCATCGAAGAGTAATCAGCCGCTGTGCCGATTCCTTCCCGGATATAGACAGGGGCTGTGAGAAATCACAGCCCCCAAAAATAAAGGGCATGGGGAAAAATGATTTTTCCCATGCCCTTCGTTATTATTTTCTTTACCTTCGAAATCTTCCGGCCGCCGGAACTGCCGCATTATGAACCGCTGCTGCCGGAGCTGCTGCTGCTACCGGAACTGCTGCCGCTGTTGGAACTGCTTCCGCTGTTCGAACTGTTTCCGCTGTCAGGGGCAGCCGGCGCTTTTCCCGATGGTTTTTCCATCTGAATCCCTTCTTTTACCGATTTTACATCATCGCCGTCCATGGTCATCGTAACATAATCGCCCTTGGCGATATCACTGATATCAACGCTGTCATCCACCGTCACTTTCATCGTTTCATCCGACAGTGTCACCATGTCGCTGGGATCCATCGTTCCCGGCGCTTTTCCATCTGTGTTTTTTCCTGATTTTCCGGTATCTGAACTGCTGCTGTTCGAACTGCTTCCGCTGCCGGAGCTGCTGCTGTTCGAGCTGCTTCCGCTGCCGGAGCTGCTGCTGTCCGAGCTGCCTTCCTTTGCTCCGTTCGGGGCGTCTTTCGGTTTGTTCAGTTTCGCCACCTGGATGGTAATGGTACTGCCGTCAACTTTTGTGACTTTTCCATACACGGTATCAGAATCCGATGTCTTCTCTGAAGAAGTTTCGCCGGAAGAGGAAGCGGATGTGCCTCCGGATGAGCCGGAAGAGGACGAGGCCGTTCCACAGCCTGCGGCCAGCATTCCCACCAAAGCGGTACATCCGATGAGAGCAAATGCTTTTTTTAACTTCATAGGTATCTCCTTTCCTCACAGGAAGGTATAATTCCTTCCTGTGATCATGAAATCTATCGGGTGAATGCCTACAAAGTACTACCGGAATATGAAGCAGAAGTGATAAAAGTGTGAGGATTCTGAGAACGCTCCTTTCCGGTTCCGCCGTTTACTGCCCGGCTGACCCGGTCCTTATGGCTGTACACTCCGGTTCCGGCCGTTGATTACCCGGCTGATCCGATCCTTCCGGCTGTACACTCCGGTTCCGGCCGGTCTGCCGCCGGCCGACCGTCTGTGCGGTTCCCGGAAGGATCCTCCGGTGACGGATCTGTTTCCGGCTGATTTTCTTTCAGAAGATTCCGGTATTCCCTGGGAGACCGGTGATAGACTTCCTGAAAGGCGCGGTTAAACGTCCGCTGGCTGCCGAATCCTGACCGCATACAGATATCCGTAACGGAATCATCGGTATAGGCCAGCAGGCTCAGCGCGTATTCCAGACGGATCTCATTGACATACTGTTTGAAATTCTTGCAGATCACCTTGGAAAATACCCGGGACAGGGTATAGGGACTGACGCCCAGTTCATGTCCGATACTTTCCAGGGACAGGTTGCTCTGAAAATGATCCAGAACATACGCAATCACCTGACAGAGCAGACTGTTGTCCTCATTCTGTCCCCGTTTCCGAAGGCCGAGGGAATCCACGCTGCGCTCGATGATAATCGATACAAATGCCTGACCGATGACGGAATCTTCCTGTTTCAGCGGATACTCCCGCATGCTGGTCATTGCGTAGCGGATGTCCGGATGCAGGTCCCGGGCCCGGATCACCGGGCTGACGGTCTCATAAGCCTGTATCATCGGCAGAAACCGCTGCAGAGAGGAGGGAGATGCCCATACAAAAATCCCGGAACCGTTCTCCAGTTCAAAGTTCTGGAACGAATGGATCTGGCCCGGAAACAGGATTGCGAAATCTCCTGCTTCCATATGATAAATCTGCCTGCTGACCGCCAGTTCAAAAGAGCCGCTTTCCACCAGAAAGCACTCCAGGGAGTCGTGCAGATGAGGCGGCGCCTGATGCGGATGCCGGGCCACAACCTCAACTCCCCTTCCTTTTTTTCTGAAAAATGGAATCATATCTTCTTCATCTCCCGCAATTTTTGTCTACTTGTTCCCGCCTTTTGGCACGAATTATAGCAATAACAAGCGTAGAATACAACAAGATTTTGATAAAACACTTCGTTTATACGATAAGGAAAGGACGTGATCCTATGACTCAGGAAATCATTGCCCTCGTGATTTTCATCGTTGTAATCACGCTGATCATCTCAGGCAAAGTCCATGAGACGACCGCGGCTTTGGCCGGCGCTGCCGCACTTCTGATTACACACATCTTTACCATCACAAAGGCAATCTCTTATGTGGACTTTGATACCATCTGTGTCCTTGTGGGCATGATGATGTTCGTATCTGTAGTCAAGCATTCCGGATTATTTGAATACGTAGCCATTAAATGCGCCAAAATGGCAAAGGGCGATCCCTGGAAAATCATGGTTGCTTTCATGATTCTCACCGCTGTCTGCTCTGCGTTTCTGGACAACGTGACTACGGTCCTGCTGGTGGGACCCATGGCAATCATTATTGCCAAAATCCTGAAAATCAACCCCATCCCCATGCTGCTGGGACAGATCTTTGCCTCCAACATCGGCGGTACCATGACCATGATCGGCGATCCGCCAAATATCATGATCGGCAGCGCTGCCCATTTAAGCTTCCTGGACTTCATTGAAAACACCGGCGTTGCCTGCGTTGTCGGACTGATCGCAGTCATCTTCGCCATGAAGATCGCCTATAAGAAAAAACTCAAGGCTGACGCCAAGGCGATTAAGAAAGTCATGGAGCTGGATGAAAACAAAGCCATCTCTGACAAACGCCTCTTAAAGATCAGCGTAGTAATGATCCTTCTGATTATCATTGCCTTTTTCTTCCATGACAAACTGGGCATCGAAAGCGGTACGGTAGCGCTGACCGCCGGTGTGGTAATGCTGCTCATCGGCCGGCAGGATGTGGAAGAAACGATTCATGATGTGGAATGGCCGACCATCCTGTTTTTCATCGGGCTCTTTGTCTGTGTCGGCGGTCTGGAGGCCACCGGATTCATTTCACAGCTTGGCAGCCTGATCATGAAAGTATCCGGCGGTCATCTGGTAGCCACCATGCTGATTCTGCTGTGGGCTTCCGCGCTGATTTCCGCAATTCTGAACAATGTGCCGTTTATCGCCACACTGATTCCGCTGGTTCTCGCCCTCGGACATCAGGGAATGAACATTACCCCTCTGTGGTGGGCAATCTCCCTTGGCGCTTGTCTGGGCGGCAACGGTACCCAGATCGGAGCTTCCGCAAATGTGGTCTTAAGCGGTATCGCCGGCAAAAACGGCTATCCCATCTCCTTCTCGCGCTATACCAAAGTCGGAATGCCCGTCATGCTGATCACGATCCTCATTGCCACCGGATTCCTGCTTTTAAAATTCGGTCATTTAAGCTGATTTCCGCCGGAAGGCAGAACCGCGGCGGCAGGCCCGGAGGGTCTGCTGCCGGTTCTCCTTGCGGATCCCGGCCAATTGTCCTATAGTTTATGATAACAGGGAGGAATACAACCATGAAATATACGATAAACCCCATATCCGATGATCTTGTCAATACGGTGGTGCGTCAGCTGGGAGCCATTTCCGTCAAAACAAAAAGCGCCAATGTAAATGTCGCCACCTTTCAGCTGTCCGAAAATATACGAATCAAATACAAATACGAAATGAAGGAAGATGAGCCCTTCTATCTGCAGCGGATCTCTCCGTATCCCCTGCTGATCGGCACCTGTGAAACCACCGACCAGCTGCTGGCGATGCTGCGCAAAGATCTGAAAATGTTTCAGCGCGCTTACAAGAGCAGCAATTTCCCTGAGTTTCTGGCCATTATGACCAAACTGACGGAAGCGCGCCGCCGGACAGAAGATCTGTTCCTTCACTACAATATCCCCGCGGAAAGCCTGACACAGATCGACCAGGATCTGCTGGCGATCTTCCATGGTCTGCGGGACGCCAAACGCAGCGCCGACCCCATCGCCGAGCCTGTTTTTCCGGATGACGATTTTCTGATGGAAGCCCCGGATCCCGCGGATACCGGTGATTCCGTCAGAGAAAGGGAATCAAACTGAATCTCGCTGCCGCATAACTGCAAGGAAGCTGCCTGATTTCTCTGCTGCCGCATAACTGCAAGGAAGCTGCCTGATTTCTCTGCTGCCGCATACCTGTACAGAAAGCCCCCGGGAAAATCCCGGGGGCTTTCTGCAAGGAATTGTATGTCAATCACCTGATTGATATCTGTGATTGGAGGGCTTTATTTGGATGCCTCCCCCTTTGCCGGAGCGGAAGGCTCAAAGTCCGGGATACTTCGTCTGGGCGACAGAAGCAGGAACCCGGTGTGCTCGTAGATGAATCCCATGATTCCCTGAGGAGCTGCCATAATAACTACAATGGCAATGATACCAAGCACGATATTGGACATACCCGGATAGTTATACATGATCTGGGTGATGATAACATAGAGAATCGATCCGATGATGGGTCCCTCCATGTATCCCAGTCCGCCGATAATTACCGCGAAGGTCATGGCAATGGTCCAGTTGATGGAAAATCCTGTGGACGGATTGATGTAAGCGGTCTTCATATACTGTGCGCCGCCGATCAGTCCCATCATGGTGCAGGCGATGACGTAGCATTTCAGCTTGGTTTTGTACAGCTCTACACCCATAACCTCTGCCGCGGATGTGCTGTCACGCATAGCCATCAGCGCAAGTCCTGTCTTGGAACGAAGCAGGCCGTATACCACCAGGGTGGCCAGCACCGCCACCACCAGAGCCGTCAGATACAGCACGGTGGGGGACATCAGGAATACGGATCCGATGGACCAGTCCTGGGCATATCCCACAAACTTCCAGTTTGAGAAGAAGATCGTCAGCGCTTCCGCTACAATCCAGGTACCGATGGCAAAATACACACCGCTCATTTTAAAGACTGCCGGTGATACCGCCAGGGCAAACAGTCCGCAGATCACCGCGCCGATAATGATGGACAGGTACACATTCATGGTATATTTCACGGACAGGATGGTCAGACTGTATCCGCCGATACCGATAAATGCCTGCATACCAAGGGACAGCATGCCGGCGTAACCGCCCAGCAGATTCCACATCTGACTCATGGCCAGATACAGACAGATCAGTGTCAGTACATCAATCAGTTTTGCATTGCCCGTTACCGGCACTGCGACAAACAGCAGCAGCAGAACAATGACCAGTATAATCAGACTGGATTTCGAATGGCTTTTTGCTTTCATTTTCACCCCTCCTTATTTACGTACTGCAGAAGCTGCAAACAGACCGTTTGGACGGGTTGCGAGGATGACCAGAAGCACGATATAAGCCACCAGCATCTGAACGCCGGATCCGAAGATATGGCCGCCTACCAGCTGTGCCACACCAAGGATAATACCGCCAACCAGCGTACCGAAGAGACTTCCCATACCGCCGATAACTACCACACCGAAGGCGATGATCAGGTACTGCGTACCGGAGGAGGGATAGAATGTAAAGGTAGAGCCTACCAGCGTGCCTGCGACTGCCGTGATGCCCATGCAGATTACCATAGCTACCGCGAATGCCAGTTTGGTGTTTACACCCATCAGCTCGGCTGCCATCGTGTCATCGGATGTGGCACGGATCGCACGTCCATAATTGGTATACTTCATAAACAGCGACAGACCGATGATGATTACACAGGCGATGATAAATGCCATCAGATAGCTGGCGGATACCGTCAGATACTCTGTGGTAATCACGTTCTTTGAAGTCAGCGCATTGTTGATGGACTGGTTGTCCGCTGAAAAAATCTTCAGCATCAGGTTGGACAGGAAGATGGACAGACCGAAGGTTACCAGCAGCGCCGGCGCCTCTCCTTTATCCATAACCTGGTTCACCAGGAACTGCTGAATCACGAATCCCAGCACGCACATAACGATGACGGAAATAATGGTTGCCAGAACCAGCGGGAGGCCCGCTGCCCGCGTAATAACAAGTGTAATGTATGTACCCAGGATCATCAGATCACCATGGGCCAGGTTGGTCAGCCCCATGATACCGAATACCAGAGACATGCCGACACCGATCATAGAATACAGACCTCCCAGGAGGATACCTGTAATGATAACTTGCAGCATACGAATCTACTCCTTTTCTTTTTAATTTCATAACTGTCTGCGCGAAACATTCCGCCGCAGCCGTCAGGACGCGAAATCATTCATACCAAAGTATGCGTCATTTACATCATCTACATTCAGTTCCGATGTCTTGCCCTGCATCACCACACGGCCTTCCAGGATCACATATGCGTAATCCGCCACGGAAAGGGAACGGTTTACGTTCTGCTCCACCACCAGCATGGTCAGGCCGGTTGCCGCGATCTCCTGCAGTCTGTCATAAATATCATTGATGACTACCGGTGCAAGTCCCAGGGAAATCTCATCCAGCAGCAGGATCTTCGGCTGGGTCATAATTCCCCTTCCGATGGCCAGCATCTGTCTCTGTCCGCCGGACAGGTAGGTCGCTGTCTGATTTTTCTTTTCTTTCAGAACCGGAAACAGGGTATAGACCTGCTCCAGCCGGCTGCTGCGTTCAGAGCCTTTGGCCAGATACGCGCCCATCAGCAGGTTGTCCTGTACCGTCATTTTCTCAAAGCAGTGGCTTCCTTCCGGGGACATGGACAGCCCCAGGCGGGCGATCTGATTGGTTTTTTTATGGGAAATGTCTGTTCCGTCGAAAACAATGGTTCCGTTTTTCGGGTGATTGATTCCGCAGATGGTATTCATGATTGTGGATTTGCCTGCGCCGTTTGCCCCGATCAGGGATACGATCTGGCCGGGTTCCACATGAATGCTTACATCTTTGATCGCATGGAAGTCACCATAGAACACGTCGATATTATTTACTTCCAACAGCTTACTCATCGTCGTCTCCACCTCCCATGTATACGCGTTTTACTTCCGGAGAATTCATGACATCCAGCGGTTTGCCGGTGATGACATCCACGCCGTCTGCCAGCAGCATCACCCGGTCGGTTCCTTCCAGCATCGTGCGGATGATATGCTCGATCCAGATCACGCTTACGCCCCGCTGCTTGATCTCCTTTACCAGATTGATGATCAGCCCTACTTCCGATTCTGTCAGGCCGCCGCCTACTTCATCCAGAAGCAGCACTTTCGGTTCTGTCGCAAGGGCCCGGCCGATTTCCAGACGTTTCCGGTCCAGCAGGGCCAGTTTTCCTGCGAACAAATCCAGTTTGTCATCTAACTTTATGATTTTCGATACTTCGATTGCTTTCTGTTTTGCCTGTGATTCTGACATTCCCGCGCCGAATACGCCGCCGACCATGATATTCTCAAATACGGTCATCTGTTCAAAGGGTCTCGGAACCTGGAATGTACGTCCGATGCCATCCCGGCACCGCTGCGTCACACCCTCATCACCGATGGGTTTGCCGTTAAAGACCACCTGTCCTTTAGTGGGTTTCAGCAGTCCGGTGAGGATGTTCAGCAGTACTGTTTTGCCTGCACCATTCGGGCCGATTACACCAAGCACCTCATTCTCACCCAGCTCGAAGTTGATATCCTTCAGTACGTGGTTGCTTCCGAATGAGATTCCCAGCCCGCTGGCTGATAAGATTGCACTCAATATGATACCTCCCTGAAAAGCGTAAAAAAGGCCGCTGCCGCCCCGGTGCCCGGTACTTCAGACACCGAGGGGGTCATAGCGGCATTTTCTTGTATCTCTCTTTGTGTCAACGCCATTGGCAGTCTGCCTTGCGGAACCATTCTGCCGATGGTATCACTGCCGCTTTCTGTATTATTTCAGAAGCTGGATATCAGCAGTTGTCTTTGCATCCGGGATCTGGCTGTTGGCGATAATGTTCTGTGTCCATTTACCGTCTTTGTAGATCCACTGTCCTGTGGTCAGAGCCTGTACGGAATAGTGCTTGTCATTGTATTTGATCTTGCCGATTACGGTATCCAGATCAAGATCAGCGGCTGCAGCTGCCAGTTTGTCTTTATCCATGGAACCGGCTTTGTTGATGACAGCGGCAAGGATCTCAATATTGGCGTAGTCATAACCTGCGGTCGGCACTGCATAGGAATCACCGGTTACTTCGATGTATTTCTTGCCCAGATCCTTGCAGTTCATGCCGTCCAGAGAAGATTTGTAAGGATAATCATCTCTCCACCATACTTCGGAGCACAGGCCGCTCGCCAATCCGTTTGCTCCGATGGAGTCCACATCGGCCTTGAACAGGGTAGCCTTTGCTACAGTAATTACTTTCGGCATATAGCCGGAAGATTTCAGCTGTTTGAAGAATGTACCGTAGTCAGAGGTAAGCATAACGCCGGCAACCACTTCACATTTCTGGCTCTTGATGTTGCTGATGATGGAAGAGTAATCCGTTGCGCCGGAAGTATAAGCGCCCGGGTCATAAGCGGTGTAGCCATTAGATTTAGCGAAATCCGAGAACGCGTTGATCATGGTCTGACCTTCCGTATCGGTTGCATGCATAACGGCTACTTTCTTATTGGTATCGCCCAGATCCCAGGCATCCTTGAATGCGGACAGCTCGTTCTTGGTATTGAATCCTGCGTGGAACGCATATTTGTAATCTGAGGTTGCCCATGCTTCATCCGGTGTATCTACGGACAGACATACCACGCCGGCACGTTCGCAGGCTGCCGCAACAGGTACGGTGGTATCTGCCGTCTTGGATGTGATCATGATATCCACTTTCTTGGAATTGATCAGGTTGTTTGCTGCCTCAGAAGCCTTTGTCGCACTGGATTCTGAATCCGCAGCCACCAGCTGTAATTTCACATCTTTGCCGTCTACCTTAATGCCCTTTTTGTTGGCTACGTCAATGGCGTATTTGGTCCAGTCTTCCGAATGGGCACCGAAGGCTGCCAGGGCGCCCGTCTTCGGATATACAAAACCTACGGTAATCGTGTCGCCGGAAGATCCGCCTTCCTTCGCTGCAGATCCGCCGCCTTTGCTTCCGCTGCCGCAGGCCGCCAACCCTACTACCATGACACCTGCCAGAGAAAGTGCCGCCAACTGTGAGATTCTCTTTTTCATGTTGCTTCCCTCCATTTGTTTTTTTATTTGCTGCAGGCAAATGTATCAAAGATTTCCCGGTAATTTCCAGGCGTCCGTATACATTTTGCACAACAGCCACGCTCCTTTGAACAATTGTATTGTACCATTCGCATATTCTGTACGCAAATAAAAACGAAGGTTTTACCGTTCTGCTGTAAAACCTTCGTATGATTACCCCATAGTTTTGTATTTTTCATATAGTTACTTGAAAGTAACCTATTTATAAAATCTTTCTTAACTTTTTGAAATCTCTTCCGTTCTTTCCTGTCGATTTTCCTCGCAGAGATCCATTGTGCGCGCAATTAACGCCACCGTACTGGCCACCGGATAGCCGAACAGCAGCCCCACCGTGGCAAATTCCTCACTGCCGGTGCAGAAATGGATGGGAATCGGACATTCTTCCCTGCCGAACCAGTTCAGTTCCCTGGAAAAATATTCTTCCATCTGTCCCCGGTCCAGCGCAATCCCGCAGTCGCTGTAGATCTGCAGCAGGCGGTCCAGGTCGAAATAATCCCTCAGGGTGCCGGTCCGGCTTAAATACAGCAGATAGCGGTATTCCTGCGGATGATAGGGATAGCAGTAATACCGGTCCGGCTTCTGCTCCACTTCTGCAAGAATACTCATATATTCCTGGGCAGATGCCGGGTAAATCGTGGCCGCCACCTTGCGTCCCTTCTGCACTGCGCGGTTCATATACGGAACCACCGGAACCGGTCCGTAATTGTTGCTGCAGCAGATCAGATTATACCAGCTTAAATACGGGCTTTCGTAATCCTCTGCCCGCAGGGGATAAAAGATCTTTCTGCAGGTGATCTCTTCCGGTCCCTGGGAAGGGAACCTGTACTTCAGGGACACCGTGACGCGTTCTTCCTGCTGCTGCCGGTACAGGGCGAAAATCACCGGTTCCCCCACATCGTATTCCTGCGCAAACAGCTGTGTTTCCTTCTGGGTCATGGGTTATATGTTGTACCTTCCTGTAATCAGCTTCTCAATATAATACTGTTTGATGTATGCTTCATGGGCGCGGACCGCGGCAATGGCCCCCTCCATATCCCTGGCTTTCAGAGCCGCAAAGATCTGCTCGTGCTGGTCATTGGTCTTTTTTCCATGCTCCACATCGTGAAAGGAAGTGATGTCAAACCTTCGTTTCTGATTGACCAGTGTTTCAAATATGGAATTCAGCCGCCGGTTGTGCACATTGTGAATGATACAGTCATGAAAGCGGATATCCCACTGCATCCGCACATCCAGCCTGTCTTCTGAAGTGTTTTTCCGCGTTTCCTCAAGGATTCTGCTCATTTCCTCGTCAATCGCTTCGTCATAATTCTTCAGGGACATCTGGATCGCGTAAATCTGCAGCACTTCCAGCAGATCATAGACTTCCAGTATATCTTCCAGCGTATAGACCGGCACCATGATGCCCTTGCCCGGTTCCCCGGTCAGAAGTCCGTCCTTTACCAGAAGCCGCAGCGCATAGCGCACCGGCGACCGGCTTACCTGATATCTTTCTGTCAGTTTTCTCTCTACCAGAACAGTGCCTGCCGGAAATTCATTATTCAGAATGTCCTGCTTGATCTGCTCATAGATCATATCTTCTTTTGTCATTATACGATCTCTTTCCCATGTGTTTTTGTGTATCCGCAGGCTGCCGTCAGGCATTTGCGATCTCACGGCCCACATTGTAAGCCTGCTGCATCAGCTCTCTGTTATCATCGGCTGACTGCGGATTGTTGGCATTGGTGCATACGATCCGCTTTTCGTTGACAAATCCGAACCCCGGAAACATTGTCCCCGCCAGGAAATCAAAATAGGAGTCATGCATATGCGGATCATCCATTTCCTGTGTGTACACGGTTACAATCTGCTTCTCTCCGCAGCGGGGCCGGCCGTCATTGCCTAGCAGCGGAAACATCCGGTCATACAGATTTTTTACCATGCCATTAATCTGCATAAAATAAATCGGGGATCCGATCACAACCGCGTCCGCTTCCTTGACCTGCTCGATGGCCTTTGTCAGCTCATCGTTCAGGGAACACTTTCCGTCGTTGATCCGGCAGCCGAAGCAGCCCTGACAGGCGGACATTTTCAGTTTAAACAGCGTATAACTGTTTACCTGCGCATTGTGTTCTTTCGCGCCGCGCTCGATCATATTGCAGATTGTGGCAGTATTACCGTCAAACCGCGGACTGCCGTTAAAAATTACGACTTTTTTCATGAATCTTATCCTCCGTTCTTCCTGCTTTGTGGTACGGATTCCTGTCCGGCCGCCATCCCCTGCGGCCGGATCCTCGCCTGTGATACGCCGGCAGGCGGGGAATCCATCAGTCAGATTCATTTTAACGGAGGACTCTGTATGGTGTTATTCTATTTAAGCTACCATTTATGCGGAAATCGGTCAACCCTTTGTATTCCATTGGTATTCTTTTTAAAAAAGCTGCCGCGCCCAGGGCACGGCAGCTTCCGCTTATTTCCGCAAGGAATTAATTCATTTCTGTGTATTCCAGATTCAGGGACTCCCCTGCGATTTCGAATTCCAGATCCTTCTTTCTTCCGTCCGCATTGATGCTGATGACATATTTGCCGTCATCCAGGCCGTCGAACTTGAAATCTCCGAAGAAATTCGTCTTCTGTACTTCCAGAACCTTATCGTCCTGTTTCAGTTCGCAGACCGCATTTTCAAAGCAGTCTCCGTCCACGAGAATTCCGCCTGCGGCGAAGTTCTTGGTAAACCGGTACAGGTTCTTGTAATATACATGGGGCTTGGTGCCCAGTTCCGGTCGGTAAACTTCCAGGCCTTCTGCCTCGATCATCGCCTGCATCTCATCCGGCTCCAGGTTAAACGCCTTCAGCGCTTTGGTCGGACAGTTGTGCGCGCAGCGCGGGATTCCAGGAATCCAGTCCGGATCATCCAGCAGATGTGCGCACATGGTGCATTTCTGCGGTACATCCGCGTCTTCATTGTAATAAATCGCGCCGTACGGACAGGAATCTACCAGGGCCTTGTTGCCTTTTGCCTTCTCCATATCGATCATCACAATACCGTCTTCCCGGCGTGTCACCGCACCGTTGCCTGCCGCGATACAGGGCGCGTTTTCACAGTGCTGACATGGCATCGGCAGATAGCTGTAATCATTCCGCGCGTATTTGCCGCGCTCTCTCCGCTGAATGTTCATCCAGCGATGGCCGTGGCGGGGCTGCGCGTTGGTATATCCGGGCCACTCATTTCCCACGTGTTCATCTTTGCAACCCATAAAGCAGTTGTTGCAGTCATGACACCATCTGACATCTATCACTAAATACCACTGTTTCATCTCGATTCTCCTTTCAGGCCGTATCCGCGAGACTTAGTAAATCTCGTAAATACCTCCATCCCATTTTTCTACTTCTACCTGAGCACTGTTCGGTGCCATACCGCATGCATATTTGGACATGTAGCGGTCCGGTGTAAGGATATTGACGCAGCCGCCCCGGTCAGCCGAGCAGCCTGGTTTGCCAAGAGGAGCATACTCTGCGCTGGATTCATAGGAATGAACCGTACCCGGCTGGACACGTTCTCCCACCTGGGCGCAGAGGATGACAGAACCTCTGTCGTTGAAGGCGCGTACCAGGTCGCCGTCCTTGATGCCGCGGGCCTCGGCGTCTACTGTATTCATACGGATGATCCAGTAATACCAGCCGTCTACCAGCACGCGGTGATCCTTGATATCCAGCATGAAGGAGTCTTTTGCGTCACCCATGGTATGCATGGAAAATCTGGGATGAGGGGAAAGCATACCCAGAGGGTATTTCTTAGCCACTTCCGCATGCCAGCTTTCCCATGCCGGCACATATTTATGCATGGACGGACGGTACTCGTCCACAAATCCCTGTTCCTCGAAACGTTTCAGTGAAGTTGAGATGAATTCCACCTTGCCGGTGGTCGTCTGCAGCCCCTTCAGGCCTACGGTCTGGTTCGGAGCCGGACCCCAGTCAGGTGTATCACGCACACGGTCCTCTGCAAACCAGCGGAGCGCAGGTGTTTTCTTTCTGTTCGGATTGTCCGGAACAACCAGATAGCCCTTCTTGAAGAATTCTTCCCATGGCATTACTTTCGGGCAGTCGGTTGCGTTGTAGTACTGCTCTACCCATGCCAGTTCATCTTTGCCTTCGGTAAAGATATCGTAAATTCCCAGTTTCTTGGCCATCAATGCGTAAATTTCGTAATCCGACTTGGATTCTCCCAGGGGTTCGATACATTTTGCCTGCAGGGAGATGACACGGTTGTTGGCCATCTGGAAGTTGTCCGGAATATAACCGGAGCAGTTGGCAAACTCGGAAATATCCCATCTCTCATAGTTGGTGCAGGCCGGAAGGATCACATCCGCGAAGGGAACCTCGCCCTCGAACCAGATGGACTGAGATACCACGAACTCCAGGCTTTCCGATGTGTACATCTTCGCGTAACGGTTTGTGCCTGTCATGGTTCCGATATGCGGTCCGCCGTATTTCCAGTACATCTTGATCTTGCCGTAGCCGGGAGCCGGATACTGGTACGGATGCATCTGCGCCTCAATGGTGGGTCCGCAGAAGCCCTTGCCATACCACTCAAACTTGCCGTTCATGATGCACTCCGGAATCTTCAGACGCGGAATATGCTGGCCTGCTTCCCAGTTTACCTTAACCGGAGCCGGGAATGTGGTCTTGCCGTCAAACATTCTCCAGGCAAACTTGAAACCGGCCGCGGAGTTTGCGCAGTCACCGGAAATGCCACCTTCTGCATAACCCGGGAAGTAGAATTCATAATCCGTAGGAACGCCCTGTGTGGTGGACCAGATGTTGGAACCCGGTTTGCCAAGACCCTGCATGGTTGCGAGAGCGATCATGCCGCGTGTCCACTCAATTCCGTGAGTCGCACGGCAGGCTCCGCCCCAGCCGCCCATACCGCCGGCTGCAAGGTAGGTGTTTTTCTTTGCCCATTCACGGGCAAGCGCGCGAATTTCGCAGGCAGGAACACCGGATTCCTTCTCTGCCCATTCGCAGGTCTTCGGAATGCCGTCTTCGCCGTTGCCCAGTACATATTCTGCCCACTCTTCAAATCCGTACGCGTGGGTCTTTACATATTCTTTGTCATATGTGCCTTCGGTCAGCCAGGTGTATGCAATCGCAAAGGAGATAGCATGGTCGGTGCCGACTTTCGGTGAGAACCATTTCATTCCCCACATATTGGCGGAATGGTTGAAGAACGGGTCAATGAAGACCATCTTTACGCCCAGCTCATCCAGCCAACGGCGTCTGATGTGTGATTCATAGGCTGCGTAGATTCCGCTGTTTACTTCCGGATCCGAGGACCAGAACACGATCATCTCCGCGTATTTCAGGCCGTCCTCCAGCAGATCATACTGCTCCGGACATCCGAGTCTCCAGGAGAAGCCCCACATATGCATGCCGCCCCAGTGCCATCCTTCCCAGCTGTCCGGGTTGTGATCCGCATAAGTGAATCCCATCAGGTTCATAAAACGGAAGTAGGTGGAATGACGGTAGCCTACATTTCCCCATAAATGATGAGAGGAAGGCGTGGACATGATGGATGCCGGACCACTCTCTCTCTTAATTCTGTTGATTTCCTTTACAACGATATCTGTCGCCTCATCCCAGCTGATTCTCTCATAGCCGGAAATACCACGGTTCTGAATATTTCTTTCCCCGTCCGGATCGAAATCCACACGTTTCATCGGATACAGAATCCGGCGATCCGAGTAGATCATGGATTTCTGACCTGCGGTAAATGGTGCAATCGTTGTATAGCGCGGCGCCTTGAATTCTCTGCCACGTGCTTTGATTGTCCAGCCTTCCGGATCTGTCTCGTCGAAGTCCATGGGTGTGATACGAACGATCTTTCCATCTTTCACATAAACGAACACCGGACCCCCGGTACTGGAGTTTGTCAAACGAATTTCGCCTTTCATGGCTAAACCTCCTTTTTACTAGTGATTCATGACCATCCTGCCTGCTGTGCCTCCTCCGCGCTCTGTGCCCTGAGTAGAGGGAAAGGCCTTCGCCCGTCAGAAACTGCGCAGACTTTGAGAGAGACATCCCCGCCTCTCACATACCTGAATTATAAAGTGTAGTCTAACAACACACTCAAGCACTTTTTTTATTTTTCCTGTTTTCTTCTGCCCGTTCTGTTCGTTTTTATCTGTCTGCCCACTGCACTCTCATTGTTTTTATGCAGAATGTACAATGATTTTCCCTGTGGGCGGAAAATGACTCTGGTGATTTTGCACACCGGGCCGTTTCGCCCCATTCCCGCTGCCCCAGTTTCCGTATCAGACAGAATGAGCCGCGGCACCCGGACAGATCCGGAGCCGCGGCTCGCTCATGCTTTTTTATTTCTTATCTTCGATCTGATTCTTCTTTCCGCCGGCAAAGCAGATAATCAAAAGTACAAATGCCACACACAGAAGATAAACCGAGACAATTGTAATTGCCATAATCTGCAGCCCTCCTTACAGTTTTTCACCCTTATGGGTCAGTTTCCAGATAATCGTAATAATCGCGCACAGAACAATTCCGATTACATACTGTGTTACAATATCCTGTAAAATCCACATAATCCTGCCTCCTTTTATACTTCTGCCTTTGGAGCGATATTTGCCGCGATGCGGTCCGCATGGGTCTTCTTCCATGCAGGCTCACCCTTGAAGATGAGATGGAACACAATACCGCATACCAGAGATACTATCATAGTGGCATACATATTCATGCTCCATACGCCTGGGATAATCTTTCCCATCGGGCAGAAGGTCCAGATGCAGTCCACTGCGTAGGATACAATAATGGTCGCCCATGCCGCTTTTTTGCTTACTTTGAAATTGTAGCCCGCTACCAGCACAATAAATACCGGCATACCGAAGGAGAATACCCACAGGAACAGATTAAACACAAACTCATGGGCCATAATAAGTGCTCCCGGGAGCAGAAGTCCGGCTGCGATGATAATGCAGAGCTTGTTGATGCGGAGTTTTTTCTTTGGTTCCGCGTTGGGCATACAGCATCCGATGATAATATCATTGGCAATGACATTTGAGTTCGCCAGTACGACGCCGCCGCCGGTGGACAGAGTTGCCGCCAGCAGTGCCACCATTAAAAGACCGATGGCCGGTACCGGCAGGCCTGCCTGGGCGATGGTAGGTACCGCTTCCAGACCGTTGGGTCCCACCACTTTTGAAATAGCCGGAATTGCCATAGCCGCAATTCCGAGGAAAATCCAGGGCAGGGACGACATGATATTAAAGGAGCATCCCAGGAATACGCCCTTCCGGCAGGCATGTTCATCCTTTGCCGCAAAGAAGGGCTGCATCATGGTCTGAGATACCGCGCCGGCAGTGGTATGAAGGACAATAACCGGAATAATCACTCCCAGCCATACGCCCGGGATTCCCAGAGTACCGAACTGTGTCAGATTCTGCTCCAGCTGAGCTGCCTTGTATGTTTCAAACACACCCGTCCATCCGCCGATGGTGGTGCCCAGATAATTTACCGCAATGATGGCGATGGCGCTGTAAGATGCCGCAATCATAACCACTGCGTTAATGCAGTTAAGCCATGCCATCTGCAACATGCCGCCGAAAAATACATAAAATACAATGAGTACAAATCCCAGAATAATGGATTGATAGATGTTCAGCGGAATTCCGCTGGCGTTGCAGAGTGTAAAGATCGCTGTTCCCGTTGCCACCAGTTCGGAACATCCGATTCCGGTCCAGGTCATCGTCTGGAAAGCCGCATGGAACCATCCCATTTCCTTTCCGTATATCTCAGACAACGCGCCCGGCGCTGTCGGCGCGCCGATTTTTTTATACAGTGGCCCGATCCACAGCATCGCAATCGGGAGGAACACTGCACCGGCACCAATCGCCCACCACATCGCTCCGGCGCCGATACCGGTATACTGCTGATGGGTCACCGCTTCAATTAATGAAGTGAAACCGCCGCCGCCGGCCGCCTTCTCCCAGAGAGACATGGTGTGACCGGATCCCAATGGAGCCAGGACAAAGGAAAACGTAACCATTACCCAACCGAGGCCGCCGCCTGCATTGGAGAAATCTTCCGCAGACGTAATTTTCTTTCTTGAGTACAGGCTGGCCGCGATAATCAGCACAGCAAAGTACACAATCGCAATGACAAGAGCCATGAAAAAACCCTCCTTAAAAAAACACTTTCACCTGTTTTTCAGCTACCATTTCGCTTGATACAACCCTCTACTCGGGTTTAACTGTAAGGTGTATGGCCGCTATACAGTCAAGGCAAATATAAAAATATCGGGAATTTTCTCTAAATATTTTATGTATTTCTTATAAGATATCTGATTCTCTCTTGTTCTGTTTCTCCAATTACTTCTGTTTATTCTCTGTTTTCTTGTATATTTCTTCCATATCACCCGCTGTTTTCGCCGCGATCTCCTTGACATCCGGGCGGTTCCTTCGGTACAATGAAAGACAAAGAACAAGTAATTCATCTGTTTTTCAGCACCGGCCGCAGTTTCTGCCGCCCTGCCTGCTGTGATACCAGACCCTCAGCATTTCATTCAGCAGAAGATACAGAGGATTACTTATGACAGATTTACAATTGAAATGTTTTATCGAAGTAGCACACAGTTTAAGTTTTACCAAAGCCGCGAAGAGCCTGTTTATCTCTCAGTCCAACATCAGCCGCCAGATCGCCTCACTGGAAGAAGAGTGGGGTCTGGTTCTCTTTGACCGCAATACCAAGGGCGTAAAACTCACCCGCCAGGGGGAGATGCTGGTAGAGACCCTGGAAGAGCTGCTCCCGAAATGGAACGTGGCCATGGAGCAGGCGCGCAATTCCGTGAAAAAATACGCCGGATGCATCAGCCTCGGCTGTCAGACCCACATCAAGGCCAACAGTTACTTATCCCAGCTCCTCTTCGGCTTTCACGAGAGCCGGCCGGAGATCAAGATCACCAAGGAACGGGTCAACCAGAAACAGCTGGTGGAAGGTCTGATGAACGACTACTATGACGCGATTCTCATCGCGGACCACGATGTGAAAAAAGCCGAAAAGATCGAAAAACTCACCCTGTTTTACTCCCGGGTGGGAATCGTCCTGCATAAAAAGAACCCCTTTTTCTATAAAAAAGATGTCTCACTGGCCGACTTCAAGGACAGCGTATTCCTGCGGTATAAACCGACGGATATTCTGCCGGCGGATGATTACCTGATCAATATCTGCGCCGCCTATGGATTTTATCCGAAAATTTCCGCGGAATTTGAGGATTTTGACGAATTTCTCTTTAACCTGGAAATGGGAGAAGGCATCTCCCTGGTTTTCGAAGAAGCGGAAGTCACTTCCAACCTGAACCTGCGGTTTATCCCGATCGAAGAGGATGTCCCCCAGAAATACCTGCCGATGCAGCTGGTGCGCAAGTCCAAAAACAAGTCCACCCTGTTAAACGACCTGTTCAGTTTCGCCAAAAAATATTCCAGCCTGCATGTCAAAAAAGATTTCTGATAACAGACAGCGCCCCTGTCCGGCCCGGCTCTGCAGCCGAAGGCTTCGGACAGGGGCGCTGTCTGTTTTACTGATTCTTCCGGGACTGTTCTGTCCCATGCTTTTTCAGTCCACCTTTTCGATGGAATCCCCTACTTTGATTTTTCCACCTTTTAAGACTTTGGCAAATACGCCTTCCCGGGGCATAATGCAGTCTCCCATGACTTTATAGATTTCGCAGTGACTGTGACATTCCTTGCCGATCTGTGTCATTTCCAGCAGCACATCCTCACCGATGCGAAAACGGGTTCCTACCGGAAGCTCCTTCATACGGTAGCCTTCCACGATCAGGTTTTCACCGAAGGCGCCAAATTCCACTTCTGCGCCCCGGGCGCGGAATGCCTCGATTTCCCCCAGGCCCAGCAGGCTGATCTGCCGGTGCCATTTGCCGGCATGGGCGTCTCCCTCAATGCCCCAGTCTTCAATCAGTGTCGCTTCCCCTACTTCTGTTTTCTGGATTCCTTTGCGGTCACTTGTGCAAATTCCTCTGATTACTCCCATAGTACTGCTCCTTCTCTTGTTTGTTTTCTTTTTACCTGCAGTTATCCGCCGATGGATACCATCCGTTTGTCTTCCGAAATTTCATCCGGTTCCTCAAAACAGTGGGAGGACGGCTTCCGGTAAATCGCCTCCGACAGGATCCGCCGGACTTCTTCCTTTTCCCGGCGGCGCAGCGCCGGCTTCAAATCAAACGTGTCCGCATAGCACAGACAGGGTTTGATCTTTCCGGTGGCACTCATGCGGATGCGGTTGCAGCCTGCGCAGAACTTGCCGTGCAGCGCCTGGATCATACCCACCGTGCCCGCAAATCCGGGGATTTTATAATACACGGCGGGTCCGCTGCCATGCACAGTATGATCCTCCCGAAGCTCCGGATACCGGTCTTTCAGCATCTGCAGCGCATCCGCTCCGCTGATCTGGTAATACTGCCTGCCTTCCCCGATGGGCATCAGTTCAATAAAGCGCAGGTCCACCGGAAGTGTCCGGGCCAGCTCCAGCATGGACCACCAGTTTTCCGCGGCCGTCTCCGCGCCCCTGTCTCTTTCCGGACATTCCCCGGCTTTGCAGAACGCTTCTCTGGGAGCGAAGAAATCATCCGGAATCAGCACGGTGTTCACCTTCGTCTGCAGCCCCCGGTCCAGACAGGCATGGATGCTGTCCAGCACCTGATCCAGCGCGTCCACTCCCGTAATGTTCCGGAACCGTTCCGGATCCAGGGTGTCCAGGCTGATGTTTACTCCGCTAAGCCCCGCCTCCAGCAGTTCATCCAGATGCTGCTTCAGCAGGATGCCGTTGGTCGTCATGGTCACACTGTCAATTCCGTCAATCTGCCGAAGCATACGGACCAGCTTCGCCACTTCCAGCCGCACCAAAGGCTCCCCGCCGGTGAGCCGGATTTTGCGGATCCCCATATCCGCCGCGATCCGGCAGACGGTTTCGATCTCTTCATAGGACAGCAGTTCTTCCATCGGAATGGTCGAAATCCCGCCCTCCGGCATGCAGTATCTGCACCGCAGGTTGCAGCGGTCCGTCACTGAGATTCTCATATATTCGATTTCACGCCCGTACTGATCCTTCATAATGCCTTCCCCTTCTGTATGTCTGTTTCCGTCTCTGCACCCCTCGCAGCGTAATTATAACACATGCTCCTATTATAGATAAATTCCCTCTGCAGATTTATCCATATTCTGCCGGACACCATTCCTATCGCGCATAACCCGAAGATGTTGTATACTTATTCCGATACCTGATTAACCACTCTCGAATTCTGATGAACAAACCTCTTAACAGATGATAAAATAATACCATCGATTGCAACGATCAGAAAGGACAATATCCATCATGATAAAAGCAGGAGTAATCACAGCCAGCGACAAAGGCTACGCCGGGCAGCGGGAAGACCTCAGCGGCGCCCGCATTGTTTCCATACTGGAAGAGGCCGGCTACGAAGTGGCCCGCAGGGTAATCCTGCCGGATGACCGGCAGATGCTTGCAGATGAAATGATCGCCATGTGCGATGCGGGAATTTCACTGATTCTAACAACCGGAGGCACCGGATTTTCCAAACGGGACGTGACGCCGGAAGCCACACGCATGGTAATCGAACGGGAAGCCCCGGGCATCCCCGGCGCGATCCTTCATTATTCACTTTCCATCACCCCCAGGGCTATGCTTTCCCGCGCCGTAGCCGGCCTGCGGGGCAATACCCTGATTGTCAATCTTCCCGGCAGTCCGAAGGCCGTACAGGAGGCGCTGGATTATATCCTCCCGTCGCTGAAGCACGGACTGGAGATTCTGCTGGGGCTGGACAGCGAATGCGCCCGCCGGGACTGAACAGAAAGCAAACGAAACAGGCAGACGTTTCTGCCGCTATCATACAACTAGGAGAAGACTATTATGAAACTGATCAAAACAGAAGACGCAGTAGGACAGGTTCTGTGCCAGGATATTACCCAGATTATCCGTGGTGTGACCAAAGACGCCGTGTTCCGCAAAGGGCACATCGTCCGCGAAGAAGATATCCCTGTTCTGCTTTCCGTAGGCAAAGAGCACCTTTATGTCTGGGAAAACGACGACTCCATGCTCCACGAAAATGAAGCCGCACAGATTCTCTATGAAATCTGCGCCGGAGCAAACATGCACGGCTCCGAGGTAAAAGAGGGAAAAATCGAACTGATCGCCGACATGGACGGCCTGCTGAAAATCGACCGGGAACATCTCCTGGCAGTCAACCGGCTGGGAGAAATGATGATCGCGTCCATCCACGGCGATTTTCCTGTCAGAAAGGGGGACAAACTGGCCGGCACACGCATCATCCCTCTCGTCATTGAAAAGGAAAAAATGGAACGTGCCCGCCGGACAGCCGGCAGCACTCCCCTGTTTCAGGTGCTCCCCTTCCGCCACAAAAAAATCGGCATCGTCACCACCGGCAGTGAAGTGTTCAAGGGGCGGATCAAAGACACCTTCGGCCCCGTGATCCGCGACAAAGTGGCGGAATTCCCCACAGAAGTCATCCGCCAGATCTATGTGGACGACGACAAAGAGGGCATCCGCGAAGCCATCCTGCAGCAGATCAGCGACGGCGCGGACTGCGTGATCTGCACCGGCGGCATGAGCGTGGATCCGGACGACTGCACGCCGGGCGCTATCCAGGCCACCGGCGCCGAAGTGATTACATACGGCGCGCCGGTTCTCCCCGGTGCCATGCTCTGCGTCGCGTATTACCGGGCGGCGGACCGCACGGTTCCGATTCTCGGACTCCCCGGCTGCGTTATGTACGCGAAACGCACCGTATTTGACCTGGTTCTTCCACGCATCATGGCCGACGATCCCATCTCGGCAGAAGATATTGCCTCCATGGGAGAAGGCGGTCTGTGCCTAAACTGCGCCGTATGCACTTTTCCAAACTGCGGATTCGGCAAATAACCGCCGACACCGCTTTGCCGCAACAAGGAGACTGTTATGTCAGAATTAAAACCCGTTACCTTCCACTGGGAAGAAATCGAGAAATACAGCGTATTTAAAATCATGCGCTTCGAAGTCAGAAACAACGGCAGCCTCATCGGCTACTACCGTATCTGGCACGATCCGGACACCGAAAACATCGCCTTTTACAGCGAACACGACAAACACGGTGTCCTGCCGCCGGGCACCTACAAATCCATCCCAAAGAATCACAAACTGATCCAGTATATCGAGGATGATTTAAACCGGATGGGTTATACGATTCCGGATGCCCATTCCCGCATTACCGACGGCATGCTGATCGGCACCGAACGGTTTCCGTCCGACTGGGAAGCCATCTATTAATACAGACCGGAGGTAGAATTCCATGGAATTAACACATATGAACGAACAGGGACGCGCCCGTATGGTGGATGTATCCGCCAAGGCAGACACCCGGCGCATCGGGGTGGCGTCCGGACGCATTTCCATGCAGCCGGAGACATTCCGTCTCATTACAGACGGCAAAATCAAAAAAGGCGATGTGCTGGCAGTGGCCCAGGTAGCCGGTATCATGGCTGCCAAAAAGACTTTCGACGCCATACCCATGTGCCACCCGCTGCTGATCACCGGTGTGGATATCCATTTTGAACTGCATCCCGAATGCTCGGAAATCGAGGCCGTGGCATCCGTAAAGACCACAGGAAAAACAGGCATCGAAATGGAGGCACTGCACGCGACAGCCGTTGCCCTGCTGACCATCTATGACATGTGCAAGGCAGTGGACCGGGGCATGGTCATCAAAGATATCCTTCTGCTGGAAAAAGACGGCGGAAAATCCGGCCATTTTATCCGCAGCAGAGAACAGTAGCACCGTTTCCGCCCGCGCCGGGCGAAGCGACAGAAAAGGAGTCACCGTTTGCCATGAAACAATACGCTTTTGTTGTGGAACTGGACCGCTGCATCGGCTGTATGCAGTGTGAAACCGCCTGTGAAATGGAAGGTTCTTCCCTGCTGGATGCCTCACGCATCCACGTCTGCCAGGTACTGCCGGATTCCGGCGGCGCATCGCAGGAACGGTATTTTCTTCCGGTGATGTGCCAGCAATGCGCCAATCCGGCCTGTGTCTATGTATGCCCCTCCGCCTCCCTCACCAAAGACCCGGAGGACGGAATCATACGTTTCGACCCCTTTACCTGTATCGGCTGCCTGGAGTGCGCAAAAGCCTGCCCGTATCACGCCCTGAATACCAGCCAGGACAAGCCCCGGGTAGACAAGTGTACCCTCTGCATGCAGGCCGTGCAAAAAGGCGAAGTCCCTCCCTGTGTCACTGCCTGTGCGGGAGAAGCACTGTCCATCGGCAACATCAGCGATCCGGACAGCGAAGTATCCCGCCGACTCACCCGGGCCGGGGGAAGCGCAGTGTTTACGCTTCCGAACCGCCGGGACTGCCGGCCGTCCACCCGCTATATCCTGAGTGAAAGCGAATGGCAGGACCGGCTGCCGGAAGATCTTCTCCGCGGTTCCCGCACCCTTCCGGCAGACACGCCAAAGGACTGCAGCAAGGCATCTTCTGGCGGCAGCTGACCCCCCCCC
>OCVV011146417.1_pt1 | contig 26914 bp, 26 predicted proteins | sample 1539721 | NCBI WGS metagenome assembly OCVV01 (sample SAMN02144230, study PRJEB22623) | gut metagenome | biome: sheep rumen | host: Ovis aries | place: New Zealand | reverse complement strand
TTATCGGGTGGAGACCCTTTTGAAAAAGGGTCCTCCCCCCGGACCCCCCTCCCTAAAACTTCTAATTCCTTTTTGGCTGGGGGGAGCTGCATTATGACAAAGCATCTATGTATCAAGCTTTTGCGTTCTTTGATAGAAAGCCTCCCCCCAGCCAAAAAGAGTTAAAAGTCTTTGGAAAGGGGTTTGGGGAAGAACCTTTCTTCAGAAAGGTTTTCCCCAATAGTTCCTGCAGGCAGTATGGTAATTTATTATTTACGGCAGGACATATCGAAATCGGGATAATTTATTTTTCCGAAAACGTTTTCCACTCTTGCAAAAACCATTTGTACTTGCTATAATAGTGGTAAGCGGCTGTTCTGCCTGCAATTTCAGAAACGGAGTGATATAATGAGCATTTTTTACAGCGAAAAAGATCGAAGCTTCCGGCTTGATGCAAACAATACAAGCTACATGATGAAATACACCGAGGAGGGCTACCTCTGCCACGTTTATTTCGGAGCGAAAGTTCCCGATGAAGATCTCGGCTACCTGCTGAGATTTGATGAAAGCCCCCTCACCCCATTGGAAAACAACCGTGACCGTGCGACCTTCCTTGATACTACTCCCTTTGAGTATTCCTGCTTCGGAATCGGTGACTACAGAGAGGCGGCATTCAAGATACTCGATGATAAGGGCATGACTGCGGTCGATCTCAGATACAAGTCTCACAGGATCTACAGAGGCAAGCCTGCTCTTGAGGGTATGCCTGCTACCTTTGCGACCGACAACAGCGGCTGTGAAACCCTTGAGATAACTCTTGAGGACACGCCCTCGGGACTTGAGGTCGTGCTCGTATATACGGCGTTTTATAAGCTCGATGTTATCACAAGGTCGGTAAGAGTGAACAACGTGGGCAGCAGAAGCATTCAGCTGACCCGTGTGCTCTCAACCTGCATTGACTTCGATACCGATAAGTTTGATATGATAACGCTCAACGGCTCATGGGCAAGGGAAAGAGCAGTCGAAAGATGCCGCTTGCACCACGGAAAACAGCTTATCGACTCCATCAAGGGTGAATCCTCTCATCAGAATAACCCGTTTGTTGCCCTCTGCGACAACAACGCCGATGAGGACAGGGGCGAGGTTTTCGGCTTTAACTTTGTTTATTCGGGTAACTTCTATGCTCAGGCAGAGGTAACTCAGCACAAGAAAACCCGCTTTGTAATGGGAATTAATCCGCTTGATTTTACATGGCTGTTAGAGCCGGGCGAGAGCTTTACTGCCCCCGAGGTAGTAATGGTACACTCCGATGAGGGTCTGGGCAAGATGTCAAGAACCTTCCATGACCTTTACAGAGAAAACCTTATCAGAGGAGAGTATAAGAACAAGCGCCGTCCTATACTTATAAACAACTGGGAAGCTACCTATTTCAACTTTGATACCGAGAAGATCATCTCTATCGCAAGAGAGGCATCAAAGCTTGGTATTGAAATGCTTGTTATGGATGACGGCTGGTTCGGTCACAGAGATTCGGACAACTCCTCGCTGGGCGACTGGTTCGTATATGAGAAAAAGCTTCAAGGAGGACTTAAATACCTTGTTGATGAGGTAAACAAGCTGGGAATGAAGTTCGGTATCTGGTTTGAGCCTGAAATGATCTCCCCCGACTCCGAGCTTTACAAGGCTCACCCCGACTGGGCTATTCAGATAGAGGGCAGACCCCTCACAATGAGCCGTGAGCAGTATGTGCTTGACTATTCCAACAAAGAGGTCAGGGACTATATCTACGGGCTTATGAAGAACATACTCGACAGTGCGAATATTGAGTACATCAAGTGGGATATGAACAGACAGTTCACTGAGATAGGCTCGAACTTCCTGCCTGCGAACAGACAGAGAGAGCTCTGGCACAGATATGTGCTCGGCGTTTACGATGTGATGAACAGGCTGACTACCGATTATCCGCATCTGCTGCTGGAGAACTGCTCGGGCGGCGGCGCAAGGTTTGACCCGGGAATGCTCTACTACAGCCCGCAGATCTGGTGCTCCGATGATACCGATGCAATTGAGAGACTGAAAATTCAGCACGGCACATCTATGTGCTATCCCTGCTCAGCTATGGGCGCTCACGTTTCCGACTGCCCTAACCACACTGTCGGCAGAAACACTCCGTTCAGAACAAGAGGTCATGTCGCAATGGTGGGAACCTTCGGCTATGAGCTCGACGTTACACGCATACCTCAGGAGGACAGAGATGCTATCCCTGCTCAGATAGAGGAGTTCAACAAGTTCAATACCCTTGTCAGAACAGGCGACCACTACCGCATAGGCAATATGTTTGAGGACAACACCTGGGACGCATGGATGTTCGTTTCCAAGGACAAGACTGACGCTCTGTTTGAGTTTGTTCAGGTGCTTGCAAGACCTAACGAGCGTTCAAGACGCATTAAGCTCAAGGGTCTTGACCCTGATGCTTACTACTATGAGGAGAGCGAGCCCGATAAGAAGATCTCGGGAGCTGCCCTTATGAATGCGGGAATAAACATCGCCAAGATATGGGGCGCTGACGGCATCAGCGGAGATTTCTCTTCTAAGATACTTCACTTTATCAAGGCATAGGAGGAGCTAATGAAAACGAAAAGGATAATTGCTCTTTGCTGTTCGGCAATGCTTGCTGTGTCTGCTATGGCAGGCTGCGCCGATAAGGACAGCAGCTCATCATCGGGCAAAGACAGCACTTCAAAAGGAAAAGAAATGAAGATAGAATATGTAACTCCCGAACACGTTGACACAGGCTGGGAATGGTCGAACGTTGAGATAGTCGGCGGCGGATTTGTACCGAACATCATTTATAACCCGACTGAGGAAGGTCTTGCATACTGCCGTACCGACATAGGCGGCGCTTACAGACTTGACAAGGAAACAGGCAGGTGGAAGTGCCTTACCGATTTTGTCGGCGGCGAAACATGGAACTACATGGGAATAGAAAGTATCGCTACCGACCCTGTAGAGCCTAACCGTGTATATCTTGCGGCAGGAACTTACACTAATGCAAACGGCGCTATCTTCTATTCAGATGACTACGGTGAGAACTGGGGTATGTGCGAGCTGCCCTTCGGCTGCGGCGGAAACGAGGTCGGAAGAGGCTGCGGTGAAAGGCTTCAGGTTGACCCGAATGATAACTCCATTCTCTATTTCTCAACAAGAACCGACGGTCTCTGGAAGTCAACCGACTACGGCGTAAGCTGGGCAAAGGTAGATAACTTTGAGGCTACAGGCGGTTACTCCGAGGACAAATTCAGGATAGGACTTACCTTTGTGGCCTTTGACAAAAACAGCTCCGAGAAAGGCAAGCCCACCAATACTATAATAGTAGGCTGTGCAGGCACAGAGGGCGACTATCTCTACCGTTCCGACGATGCAGGCAAAAGCTGGACATCTATCCCGAACCCGACCGCCGAGGAAACAGGCGCTGATACAAAAACATTAAAGCCCTGTCAGGGAGAGATTTCCTCTGACGGCTGGCTTTATACAACATGGTCTCATAAAGTAGGCCCTAACGGCGCTAACAAGGGCGCAGTACAGAAGTACAACCTCAAAACAGGCGAGTGGAAGGAGATAACTCCCGAGAGATCATACACCTGCGGCTACAACGGTATCTCCGTTGACCCGAGCGACCCGAACCACATCGTCTGCACAACGCTTTGTCTGTGGGCATATCTTGACAATTTATTTGTTTCAAATGACGGCGGTGAGACATGGACAGGCATCTGGAAAGACGGTGAAGACGGCAAGCAGGTAAACAACTTCACTCTGGATATTTCAAGCTGTGAGTGGCTTGACTGGCAGGGACAGCTAAAGCCGGGCTGGTGGATGACAGGAATTGCTATAAACCCCTTCAACCGTGATGAGGTTATGTATGGCACAGGAGCAACAATATTCAGGACTACGAATCTCTCCAAGGCTGACAGCGAGCCCGTTAATATTGAGGTTGCGGCTATGGGTGTTGAGGAAACAGCGATCTTTGATTTTGTAGCACCGAACCAGAATGATGAGAATGCTCCCGACCTTTACTCAATAATGGGAGACATCTACGGCTTCAAGCATCAGGACGCAACGGTCTGCCCGAAGGAGCATTTCGGTGACTTCAAATCCACATCTATCGACTGTGCGGCTCTTGATTATAATATCGTAGTAAGGGCGACCGATGAGGGCTCAGGCTCGGTTTACTATTCGACAGATGCGGCTGATACATGGAATGAAGTAAAAACACTTCCCGAGGGTGTCAAATCAGCGGCAGGCGGAACTGCAAAGCTTTCGGCTGACGGAAAGACGATCTTCTATCAGTGCGGTACTATGGGTGTAGGAGCATACGTTACAGACGATTTCGGCGAGACTTGGACAGCCTGCGAGGGCATTCCAGCAAACGCTATGATCGAAACTGACAAGGTAAACCCAGACAAGTTCTATGCAGCTTATGACGGCACATTCTACATGAGTACTGACAAGGGCAGAACGTTCTCATCACTGACGACCTTCCTGCTCTCAAACTTCACAATGACAGCCTGCCCCGACACTGAGGGCGAGGTATGGCTCTCAATAGGCGGAGGCTCGGTATACTATCTTGATGCCGACAAAGCAGAGGTGGTCGCAGTTCCCTGCAATCTTGCAAGCTGTGACGCTCTCGGACTTGGAAAGGCAGCCGAGGGTCAGGATCACATGGCACTTTACGCACTCGGCGAGGTCGAAGGCGAGGGCTACGGCGTATGCCAGTCTATTGACGGCGGTACAACATGGAAGCGCATAAACGATGATACCCAGAAGTGGGGCAACGTAAATAAGCGCATCAGCGGCGACCCGAAGCACTACGGCAGAGTGTATATCTCTACCAACGGCAGAGGCATTATCATGGGCAATGTAAAAGAATAATTCATCATACTACCTGCGGGAATTATCGGGTGGAGAACCTTTCTTCAAAAAGGTTTTCCTCAATAGTTCCTGCAGGCAGTAAGGCAATATATTGTTTATAGCACAGCACAACGAAAAACGGCACTCCCTAAGGAGTGCCGTTTAATTTCTGTATTGTGAGAATTACTTGATCATAGAAGCAACTTCATCTGCAAAGTTGTCTTCCTTCTTCTCAACACCCTCGCCGCGCTCAAATCTTACGAACTCAGCAACAGTGATGCTTCCGCCGAGCTTCTTAGCTGCATCAGCAACATACTTGCCAACAGTGCCGTCGAACACATCGCTTCTTACAAAGGTCTGCTCGAGGAGGCAGTTCTCTGAATAGTACTTTCCAACCTTACCCTCAACGATCTTAACCTTAACCTGCTCAGGCTTGTTAGCCATCTTGGGATCCTCAGCCATCTGTGCAAGAAGTACCTTCTTCTCCTCATCGAGTACATCAGCGGGAACAGCTTCCTTGTTCAGGTATGAAGGATTCATAGCTGCAACCTGGAGTGCGCAGTTCTTACCTACCTCGAATACCTTCTCAGCAGGGAGGTTAGAGTCAAGCTTAACCATAACGCCGATGCTTCCGCCGCCGTGTACATAAGGAACAAGGATACCCTCAAGTCTTGTGAATCTTCTGATAACCATGTTCTCTCTGATCTTGATAAACAGATCCTGAAGAGTTTCCTCAACTGTCTTGTCTCCGCCGCTGATCTTGCAAGCCTTGAGAGCCTCAACGTCAGCAGGGTTCTGCTCGATTACTGTATCTGCAACTGCAGCAACAAATGCCTTGAACTCGTCATTGTTTGCAGCGAAGTCTGTCTCGATGTTTACCTCAACAACTGCACCGACATTTCCCTTAACAACAGATGTGCAGATACCCTCTGCAGCAACTCTGCTGCTCTTCTTAGCCTGTGTAGCAAGTCCCTTCTCACGGAGAAGTGTAACTGCCTTTTCCATATCGCCCTCAGCCTCAACGAGAGCCTTCTTGCAATCCATCATGCCGACACCTGTTGCGGTCATGAGTTCCTTTATCTGTGCAACTGATACGCTTGCCATTTTATATTCCTCCTGTTTTATTTATTATCTTACTCAAAACAAGGCAGACAAATCCTCGTCTGCCTTGCATTGTTATTATTCCTCTTCTGCGTCAGCCTCTTCAACCTTAGCAGCCTCTTCATCAGCTGCCTCAGCGTCCTGACCCTGTCTTCCCTCGATGATAGCGTTAGCCATGCAGCCTGCGATAAGCTTAACTGCTCTGATAGCGTCATCGTTACCGGGGATAACATAATCCACATCATCAGGATCGCAGTTTGTGTCAACTATTGCGACAACAGGTATACCGAGCTTCTTAGCCTCGGCAACAGCGATCTTTTCCTTTCTTGGGTCAACAATGAAGAGCGCACCGGGGAGCTTCTTCATATTCTTGATACCGCCAAGGAACTTCTCAAGCTTCTCGATCTCAAGGTTGAGCTTAACTACTTCCTTCTTGGGCAGACGGTCAAATGTGCCGTCCTCTTCCATAGTGTGGAGCTGCTCAAGTCTCTTGATTCTCTGCTGAATTGTCTTGAAGTTTGTCATCATACCGCCGAGCCATCTTGCGTTTACAAAATGAGCATCAGCTCTGGTAGCCTCTTCCTTAATGGACTCAGCTGCCTGCTTCTTAGTTCCGACAAAGAGAACCTCTTCGCCGTTTGCCGCTACGTCTCTTACGAACATATAAGCTTCTTCAAGCTTCTTAACGGTCTTCTGGAGATCTATAATATAGATTCCGTTTCTTTCTGTGAAAATGTACGGTGCCATTTTCGGGTTCCATCTTCTTGTCTGGTGACCAAAGTGTACACCTGCTTCAAGAAGCTGCTTCATTGATACTACTGCCATGGTAGTCCCTCCTGTTTGGTTTTTTCGCTTTATTCAAGCGTTACTGATCCTCCGGCCCGCTTACCTCGCCTACACCCTGAAAGCTCAGGGACCAACAGCGAAAGCCAGGCCGTGCGAATTGCTTTAATATTATATCACATCTTTCCCTCATTTGCAAGGTTTTTTCGACCATCTATTTTAACAAATTTTCAACCGTTACAGACTTCTCTTTTGTTGATATCGCATTTTCGCCCATATCCACAAGGATAGTATCCTCTCCCACCAGCTTTATATCCGAGCACCTGATGACTATATCCTCATCTCTGCCCATAAGCCCGAAGGCTCTCTGCCTGCCGAAAACAGTAATAGATATCACCTCCGAGGTTTCGGTATCAAGCTCCAGGTCATCGGCATAGCCGATCTTCATGCCTGTTGATACGTTTACTATCTCCTTCATTCTGAGCTGCGAAAAACTTACTGTCATAGAAAGCTCTCCTTTATATAATTTAAGCCGCAGCCCCCCGACTGCGGCTTGTATAGGAATACCGCAAAATCATTGTGCGGTGCTGCCTATACATATTATGCTCTCATCTGGCGTTTTATGCGGTCGAGCGCTCCCTTTTCGAGCCTTGATACCTGTGCCTGTGATATTCCCACTGCTTTTGCGACCTCAACCTGTGTTGCTCCTTTGAAAAAGCGCAGGAAGAGAATATTCCTCTCCCTCGGCAGGAGAGTTTTCATCGCTTCTTTGAGGGACATTTCCTCAAGCCAGCTGCGGTCATCGGTCATATCGCTGACCCTGTCCATAAGGTAGAGCGTATCTCCTCCCTCTGAGCAGACGGGCTCGTAAAGGGACACAGGGTCGCAGACCGACTCCATAGCAGCAGCAACCTCGCTGCGCTTTTCTCCTATCCGCCTTGCAATATCCTCGACGGTAGGCTCATCGGCACGTTCATTTCGGAGGCTCTCCCTTGCCTGCATAGCCTTGTAGGCGAGATCCTTCATGCTGCGGGGAACTCTGAGCGACTGATAATCCCTCAGATGCCGCCTGAGCTCACCTGCTATCATCGGCACGGCGTAAGTTGAAAACCTGACATTCATATTAGTGTCAAAGTTGTCCACCGCCTTGATAAGCCCCATTACTCCCACCTGAAACAGATCATCGGGCGAGTCCGAGCGCCCCGAAAACTTCTGCAAAACGCTGAGCACAAGTCTCAGGTTTCCTCTGATAAGCTCATCACGGGCTGCCTTGTCTCCGCTGTGAGCCCGCTTGAGCAGCTCCAGCTTCTGCCTTTCGCTTAGTGTCACCAGCTCCCCTGTGTTCACCCCGCTGATCTCGACTTTGTTGTACTGCATAGATACCTCCGTAAAAGCCTTATGGTAAGAGTATTTCCATAAAAGTACAAAAATATACAAGACTCACTGCCATTGTTGACATTAGTGCTTATTTATGGTATAATCATAAAATCAAGGATCCCGATCGTGTCATCGTATAGAACGACGGGAAAACAGGGGTAGTAACAATGGATATGGTAGTAATAAACTGTCCTTTCTGCGGCGGAGAGATGCAGCGAAGAAATAATGATTATCATGCATACTGTCCTTATTGCGGCCGTGAGGTATGCTTTGATGAAATCAAAGAGGAGGCTCAGCTTGCCTCATACCGTGAAAAGCTGGTTGAGCTCCAGTACAGCAACAGTGCTCTTATGAACCATAGGCAGCAGGAAGAAAATTTAAGGCAGCAGCTTCGCAGTTGGATAAAACGGCGTAATAGCTTCTTTATTGTGATAACGCTGCTGAATGCCGTTGGCTTCTCGATAATCTGTGCAGTCGATGAGAAAAGCGACCTTATGGGGCTGGGTGTTACTGCGGTGTTAGCCGCCTGGACTATACTGATAACGTCAGTGATAATATCTACATTCTCATATCCGTCATATAATTTTCTGACAGGAAACAATGAGCCCGTAAACAGATTTGCATTATTTTTCAAGCTTCTGGGAATAGGTTTAGCACTCTGTGCTCTGGGCACATTTGCAGGCATAATACTGCTGCTTGCTCTGGGAGTTATAAAATAACAAAAAAAAGACCGACAAATGTCGGTCTTTTACTTTTGCAGACTTATTTGCTGCTGCCTTTTTTCTCAAAGAACATTTTTGCTGCCTGCATACCGAATACAATAGCAGCTCCGATTATAAAGAACACCACGCTGAAGGTCGAGAACATCATAGCGGGCTTTGGCTCTTTCAGGGTAGTAGGTCCCTTGACTATTGCATACAGAGAGCCTATCATCATGCCTATTACACAGTAAATTGTCTGACTGCGGAATTTTTCCAGCGCCTTTTTGATAAGTCTGAGCGTTACAAAAATACCTACCAGAATACCAAGTCCCAGTGCTATGCAGATCGGCAGTGACGAGAGCTTGAAATGAAGCACATCTTTAACTGCCGTGATTACAGGCACATACAGACCGAAGGTCAGCAGTATCGTCGAGCCCGAAATACCCGGGAGCACCATTGCCGAGATAGCGCACATTCCTGCGAGGAAGGTGTAGCCTGCAAGACCGACCGTCATGTGGGAAACATCGGTCTCTCCCGATGTGCCGAGCATTGCAATACCGACAACAAGCGCAATTCCTATCACAGTCCAGATAATGTTTATGTATCTGCCCTTGAGGCTCTTGCGCTCCTCATAGACCATAACGGGGATAGCAAGGATTATAAAGCCCATAAACAGCGAGCTTACCCTGTAGATACCACTCTCGAAAACGCTTGCGAGAACACTTACTGCAAGTCCCATTCCTATCACCCAGCCAATGCCGAGCTTTATCACAAACACAAGAGCTTTCTTTCTTTTTTCACTGTCTCTTCCCATAAGGTCATTGAGCGACTCTATGAACAGGTCATAGAAGCCCATAAGAAACGCTATGGTTCCGCCCGACACTCCGGGCACGCTGTCCGCAAGAGCCATGCAAAAGCCCCTGAACGCATTTAATATCATATATTATACTTTCCTTCCGAAACTGTATTTGCAAGTGCTGTCACCGCACGCATAAGATGTTCAAGGCTCTTTTCCTGCCTTTTGTCGGAGACATTCTCCGACGCCCTTACTGCACAGTCACGGGCTGACTCGGCATTTCCGAGCCTTACCCAGCAAAGCCCTTCCCAGAGATCACATTCGCAGAGCAGGCTTTCATCAGCCTCTTTCTTTGACTCCTCAAAAAGCTTCAGTGCCTTGTCATATTCGCCGACGGTATAGTATATCATACCGACCGTATGCCTTATATGTGATGTTCCACGCCTTAAAAGCGCTCTGTTGAAATAGTGGCCGCACTCAAGGTATAGCTTCACTGCAAGCTCACGCTCACCCTGCATAAGACAGCAATAGATAAGCATATTGAAATACTCCTCTTCATCGACCGAGGACAGCTCCCTCAGGTCGATCCTCTGAAGTATCTCACAGCATTCTTCATAAAGGCCGCAGCTCAGCAGTGCCGATGCCCGGAGAAGATCACTGACGCTTTTATTTTTTTCAAGCCTTTTTATAGCTTCGTTCAGCTCTTTCAGGCTTTCCTCATCAGCGCCTTTTTCCTTGCAGTTCTCCATTGCCCTGCGAAAACGGCTTATCCGCCTGAGAGACAGCACCGATACAAGTATCACAGCAGCTCCCGACAGAATCATCGTGTAGGGGAGTGTTTTTATAAACACATCAGAGCACACTCTTACACCGTACCGACAGCCTGTAGCTATCCAGTAAACACACACGCAGACGTAGCTCATCACAAGACAGCCTATCGGCACAAGAAGACATCTGCGTACCAGTTCAAACGCTTTCATTTACTGCATATCTGTGTTTCTGTTTTTGAGAAGCTTCTGTCTCTGTCTCTCATGATGATCCATAACGATCTTCTCACAGAAGTCAACTATCTTTTTCATAAACGGCTTAAACACATAGTAGAACTCACCTACATAGGTAACAACCTCGCCGTTGAAGCCCTTCTTGAATTTATAAACACCGTAGTTGGGGTTTGTCTCGTCCTTATAAAAAGGTATGCCCATAAAGTCGTATATATCACAGTTGCCCTCAAGAGCCCAGTTTATCATAGTCCACTGCATAAGGTAATTCGGGTAGAGGTTTCTGTGATGGTTGGCAGATGCGCCGTAAACGTAGCAGGTCTTGCCTGCGTACTGTGTTGTAATAGCACCCGAGATAGGAATTTTCTTTCCGTCCTCTTCGCAGTAGCATACGAACAGGCGGCAGTTATCCTTCCCGAGACTGTCTATAAACCTTGCAAGGTAATCCTTACCTCTGATAGAGAAGCCGTCACGGATACCTGTGGCCTCGTAGAGAGGATAAAAGTCATCAAGATTTTCAGAGCCGCTTGCAACGCAGGTAACGCCCTTTTTAGGACCCTTTCTTATTCTGTTTCGCCAGTCGGGCTTAAAGCCTGCCATTACCTCATCGGGTGTTTTGCCCTTAATATCCCTGAGCATATAATTATTTCTTGCCTGAATTGTAGTAAGCTCGGGAGCGTCATGTATATGGGAGAAGCCCATGCTCTCAATAAGAGCAGTTCTCTCCTCCTCCTTTTCCTCAAACGGAGGGTCCCACATAAACTGATAGCATCTGTGCTTTTTAGCAAGCACCTTTATGCCCTCGAACAGGTCCTGCATGACCTCCTTGTCCGACCAGTCACAGACAGGTCCGTGAGGTGCATACAAAAATCTGACACCGAAGATAGGCACTTTCTTAGTGATAACTAAGCAGGTACCTCTGATCTTTCCGTCAGCATCTCTTGAAATGACAGCGTCCCAGCCCCAGCCCTCTTTAACCTTTGGCCATCTGAGCGACTGCATGAAGTTACCGTACTCGCTGTTTTTAACGAACCTTTCGTACTCTTTCAGGAGTTCCTTATCCGCTTTATTGATTATCTCCATATTAAAAATCCTCTCATTTTAACAGATTAAACCATACAGAATTATTATATACTATCATTCCCTAAAAATCAAGGGTATTATTGTAAATCTTGTATGATTAAGGCATTTGTTTTTTGTAGAATATGTCCTGCAAAAAGCCCGCACCAAACGGTACGGGCTGAAAAATCAGAATGTATCATTGTAGAAGAACTGCGACCAGAAATAGTAGGTATTGCCGTCCTTGCTGACTTCATAGCGGGCAACTCCCATATACTTTACATCGGGATTGAGGATATTGTTCCTGTGCCCCTCGGAGTTCATCCATGAGTTGAATACGTCTTTGACAGTGGAGTTCGCATTCATGCCGTAGGCAAGGTTCTCTGCAAAGGCTGTCCAGTCGGGCAGTCCGACCTCTTCTATAACAGTCTCACAGCCCCGTCCGTCAGGTCTGGAGTGGGAAAGGCTCTCAGTCTTGAAATAGTGATCTACCTGCTCGGCTGCTCTTATCGAGGCTGCCTGATCAAGCAGCTCAAGACCGTAAAGCTCGTTCAGGCCGTGCTGACGTCTTACCTCATTCACAAGACCGAGAAGCTCGGCAGTCTCGGAGCTTATATTCACGTTCTTGTTGTTTGCCATGGGAGACTCCGTAACAACAGGCTGCTCAGGCTCAGGCTCGTATTCCTCCTGAGGAAGCTCCTCATATACAATATAAGTAACCACAGTAGTCTGCTTTGTAGTGGTGGAGGTTGTCTCCGCTTCGGAATCCTCCTTATCCTCCTTCTTTTCAGCAGTTGTGGTAGTTGTGGTTGTGGTCTTTGTAGCAATATCGTCAGAGCCCGGCGGTACAAGTGTCTGACCATTTACTATAATATGATCGTTTGCCACATCAATATACTTTCCGCCGATAACCACAGACAGCATAAGCTCATCAGCCGAATTAACTATCCATATACCCTTATCCCTCTTCTCCAGAGAGTATGAGTTTCCGTTATCGTCTTTAATAACGGTCTTATCAATGTCCTTGCCGTCTTCCTTTATAATGAACTTGTTCTTTCCTACGCACTCTATAACTACATCGTCATAAATAGTGAACTTTGAGAAGCTTGTATCATAGTACTCGACCTTAGTTCCTGCAAAATAAACTACGCCGTTCTTTATTGCAATAACATTTCCTTTATAAAGAAACTCGTTTACCTCTTTATCCCCGACCTTACAGCCTATACCCTCTTTGCTGAGTGTAATTGTGATCTTGTCGCCGTTATCATCTGTCAGAGTGAGGCTCTGCACAGCGTCTTTATCCTTGTTCATCAGAGTGTATGTGCCGTCTTTATTGGCAAACAGCACATAACCGCCGTCAAAGTTTATCTTCCTGCACTTTGCGGCTGTCTTGAAGGTAGTGATCTCGCCTGTTACAGTGACAGCGCTGCTCACAGTTGTCGGAGAGGTTCTCAGGGTCGTGGTAATTCCCGTTACGGGCGCTGACAGGCTTGCTATCCTGTTAGATGATTCTCCAAGCTCACTGCACGAGCACAGCATTACTGCCGTAAGCGCACAAAGCACCGCAGCTTTTCTTTTCACAGAAAACCCTCCTTTCGAAAATTATCCATTTAAAAGAATACCACAAGGAAAGCCGCTTTGTCAATGACTATTTTGTTAATTTTGCATAATTAATTTTCAAATAAAGCTTCACATTTTGAAGAAAAGTCGGATATTGTAGTGATAATGTCTGATTATTAATGTAAAAATGCACTTGATTTGGATAAAATACCAATTGACTTTGTTGCTTCAATGTAGTAAAATGATTTTTGTAAGGCAATGGCGCCCTAGCAGTGAGTCCCACTATAAGTGTGCCCATTGTCTTTTTTTATGTTATTTTTTAGGAGGTATGACAAATGTCGTATGTTGATGAAGTCATTGCGCAGGTAATTGAAAAGAACCCTGCAGAGCCTGAATTCCATCAGGCAGTCAAGGAAGTTCTCGAGACTATCAGAGTTGTAATCGAGGCTGACGAGGAGAAGTACAGAAAGGCAGCTCTTCTTGAGAGACTTGTAAACCCTGAGAGACAGATCAAGTTCAGAGTTCCGTGGGTTGATGACAACGGACAGGTTCAGGTAAACACAGGTTACAGAGTACAGTTCAACTCTGCTATCGGACCTTACAAGGGCGGTCTGAGATTCCACCCGACTGTAAACCTCAGCATCATCAAGTTCCTCGGATTTGAGCAGATCTTCAAGAACAGCCTTACAAGCCTTCCTATGGGCGGCGGCAAGGGCGGTTCTGACTTTGATCCTAAGGGCAAGTCTGACCGTGAGGTTATGGCATTCTGCCAGAGCTTTATGACTGAGCTTTGCAAGCACATCGGACCTAACACTGACGTTCCTGCAGGTGATATCGGTGTCGGCGGAAGAGAGATCGGTTATCTGTACGGCCAGTACAAGAGGATCAGAAACGAGTTCACAGGCGTTCTTACAGGTAAGAGCATGCAGTGCGGCGGTTCTCTTATCAGACCTGAGGCTACAGGCTACGGCGCTGTTTACTACTTAGTAGAGATGCTCAAGCACTTCGGTGACAGCATTGAGGGCAAGACTGTTGCAGTTTCAGGCTTCGGTAACGTTGCTTGGGGTACTATCAAGAAGATTAACGAGCTTGGCGGTAAGGTTGTAACTATTTCCGGTCCTGACGGCTACGTTTACGACGAGGACGGCATCAACACAGAGGAGAAGGTAAACTACCTCCTCGAGATGAGAGCGAGCTGCAGAAACAGAGCTCAGGATTATGCTGACAAGTTCGGTGTTCCTTTCTTCGCAGGCAAGAGACCTTGGGAAGTTAAGGCTGACATTTATATGCCTTGCGCAACTCAGAACGAGGTCGAGATCGACGATGCTAAGAATATCGTAGCTAACGGCAGCAAGTACTATGTTGAGGTTTCCAATATGCCTACAACTCTTGAGGCTGTTGAGTATCTGAGAGCTAACAACGTTATCGTTGCTCCTTCCAAGGCAGTAAACGCAGGCGGTGTTGCAGTATCAGGTCTTGAGATGAGCCAGAACTCCATGAGATACAACTGGACAGCAGAGGAAGTTGACGCTAAGCTGAAGGACATCATGAAGAACATCTTCAAGTCCTCCATCGAGGCTGCTAACAAGTACGGCAAGGGCGATGACCTCATCGCAGGCGCTAACATCGCAGGCTTCCTCAAGGTCGCAGAGGGTATGCTCTGGCAGGGTGTTTGCTAATTAGCTTATAAGGCAATTCCGACCTTTCAGGTAATGCTCCCCGCTGAAAAGCGGGGGTCTTACCAACCTTAATATGAGGTTATTAAACGCAGTCAGCGCTTGATTGTGCGGCTGCGTTTTCTATTTGCTGACGCATGGGCTGACATAGCTCATACCTCATAAATAACAAAGGCTCCGCAGAGACAAAAGTCTCTGCGGAGTCCTTTTTATATGGATTAAGAGTTACTTCTCATCATTGCTGTTATTTCGTCTGGATTTGCGCTCATAATAGACGGCAATAACCGAGCTTATTATCGAGAGTATACAGAACACTATCAGAAGCTTATAGGAAAGCTTTCTGCTTGTGAACTTCATGGTCGGGTTGATAATATCGAGTATCCAGAACACTGTGAACATTCCTGCGAGGACTATTGACAGATGAGGTATTATTCTTGAAAGCCTTTTCATTGTCAATCCTCCTTTTTGATGTAAATTATATCGCTGATGTCACGTCCGCCGCCGTCGGGCTCATTGATGATGTCTCCGCCGAAGTACATCATTGCTGATTTTCCGCCGTCAAGATTATAGGCATACTTACAGCCCTCATTTGCCATGATAGCGGCAAGCTCGCTTAGGGTTGCTCCGCTGGAGTAGCCCTTGTCTCTTCCGTCAACCGTTGCAAAAACGTAGTGTCCCGGCTCAACATAGCCTGCGGCAGAGCGTGGATTTTTGCTGTTAAGGTACGAGGTAGTGTTGAAGGTATCAAGGATATTGCCCTCACCGTCAAGCAGGGCAGGACCGAAGTTCCATGCCTGCCATGCACCCTGCTCAAGCACCTTGTCAATGTCAAATTCCTCGGGGAGATAGGTTCTCATAACACCGTCAGCGAAGAGCACCAGCACATCGGTGCCGCTTGATGTATCACGGTATTTTACTCCGTTTCTGATAACAATGCTCTGCTCTGAATTGCCGTAATAGTCGCCGTTAATTGCGAAAACGGCATCGTTATCCTTTGCCATATCGTAAACGCTCTTTTTGATGTTCTTGCCGAAGGTATCATCGGCAAAGGCGGTTTTCAAAATGCTTATGTCCGTGACATACACATCTGCGATATAGTAAGTAATCTTCTCATCGCCGTCACCGACCGACTTTTTATAAACACTCACCTGATATTTGTCAGAACGCTCCGTTCCGAGAAGCTCAGACTGCACCTCACTGCCCGAAATAATCTCATAGCTCTGCTCATCAGAGGTAACATTGTAGGTATTTGTGTTTGAGTAATTTCTCTTTCCGTTTCTTGATTTCGGCTCGACCGTGCCCCTGTCGGAGCTTTTTTCCGTTACTCCGAGATCATGGTCGGAGATCCCCGCCTGTGAATCTTCCGCCTCGCTGTCAGGGGTCTGCTCCGGAGTATCGGCAGTGCTGTCATCGGGCAGAGCGAAGCCGTCAGCAGTGCTGTCAGCAGTGGCAACAACCTCGGTTTTGACCTCAAGCTTCTGAGGCATTATATAGTCAAACAGCATATAAACACCGATTGCCGCACAGGTAGCAGCTATATCTATCAGTACCAGGCCCCACGGCGGGAGCATCTTTTTCTTTTTAGCCGACATTTAGATCTTTTCCTTTCTTTGTCCTGAAAACCACAGTCCTCTGTACAGTCCAGCTAAACATAAAGAGAAGTATCTCAACAATTATCTTTGAGATAAACTCATTCGGGATAACAAACTTTACAAGCAGATTGAGTATAATAGTATTCGCCGTAAGGATAAATGCCGCAAGCGCAAAATACTTTACCGCAGTCGGCAGAAGCTTATCCTTGTTTTTGAATACATATCTTTTGTTCATAGTGAAATTGAAGCCGGCGCTCAGTACCCTTGCCATTATGTTCGAGGCAGTAAGGTTTTTCGTCAGCAGAAGAAACAGGATATACAGAAGATAATCCACAATAAAGCTTACGAATGAAGCGCAGGAGAACTTGATAATATCCCAGTATATCCTGACAGAATCCGACAGAGGATGAAAGTGCGAGGTCTCATTCTCACCGATGTAAACTGTCTCTATCGGCACTTCATTAAAGCCTGTTCCTGCCCTTGCACATTCAAGGAGCATATTCATCTCGTACTCGTAGCGGTCTCCGCTTACAGACAGCATAAAGTCAAGCTTATCCGACATAAAGCCCCGAAGCCCTGTCTGCGTATCGCTGACCTTAACTCCTGCCGCAAAAGCATAGACATACTTTGTAACAGAATTTCCAAAACGGCTTCTGAGAGGTATCTCTCCCGTGAATTTCCGACAGCCCATTGTGAGCCTTTCGGGCTTTTCCGAAACAGCCTCGGACACACGGATAATATCTGACAGCTTATGCTGACCGTCTGCATCTGCTGTTACCACAACAAAAGGGGAGTCCTGCTCTTTAAGGTAGGAAAAAGCGGTTTTCAGTGCCGCACCCTTTCCTCGGTTTTTCTCGTGCTCGAGATAAACAGTCTTGTCTCTGCACTGCGAGAATATTCCGTCATAATCAGCTCCGCTTCCGTCATTCACAAGAATAATGCGGAAATCAGTTTCCTCGGTTATGCCGTTCACTACGGAGATAAGCTTATCATCGGGCTCATAGGCCGGTATCACGACATATACAGGTATTCTACTTTTATCTGCCATGATGTCACCCCATTCCATGAAAAAACTTATCTTGATATAGTGATATCACACGTTCCTTAAATTTAGTATAAAAAATCAGTGGTCTTTGTATTCTCTGAATATGCGGTAATACTGCATGGTCCTGAATTCATTAAGGATATCCTCATAGCCGTCGGCGGTTTCTGTGGATTCATGCCATTTGCCGTCATCTGTTCTGTAGCCGAAGGAGCTTATGCTCGGTATCTTCTCACGGACACGGTCAAGCTCCTGCTGATAGGGCGCTTTCGGCAGACCTGCTGTCTCCATAAGCTCATTCGAGAGGTAGTTAAGGCTGAGGTTTTCAAGCTCCTCTGCCTGCTTGCTCTTGTTATCCCAGATGAAGAAGGGTGTCTGTCTCAGCCTTGAATACTCCTCAACCGAGAGGGAGCCCAGCGACTTTCCGTAAAGGTACTCCGAGAACGAAGGTATGTGTGGATAGTGGTCGCCGAAGAACACGATTATAACTTCCTCGTCAACATTTCTGAAATAGTCAAGAAGCTCGCCCAAAGCCTCATCGGCCGAGTGGATAGAATTAAGGTACTGGAGTGCCTCGTCATTGTTGTAGTCCTCAAAAGTGACCTTTACATCAACGTATTTAAGATCGTCATACGGCCCGTGATTCTGCATTGTGGCAGTCCACAGAAAGAAGCCCTTGCTCTTATCACGCTTTTCAAACTGCTTTTCAAGGTACTTGTAAAGTGTGCTGTCGGAGAGCTCTCCGTTTACGTAATGCTTTTCTGACATATACTGCTCGCAGTCATATTCTCTTTCATCGAACTGGAGGTTTTCATAGGCAGAGCCTATGCTCCATAACCCCGGTGAGCAAGGCGATACTGTTTTTGTGCGGTATCCAAGCTCCTTGAGCCATGTTACAAGTCCCCACTGCTTTTCATCAAGGTACTGAGTAAAGGCGGCACTTCCGGGGGGCAGGAATGCCATAGTATTTCCTGTCAGGAATTCATATTCAGAGTTGCAGGAGTATCCGCCGTAAGCCGATACTGAAACAAAGCCTGTTTTAGCCTCATTTTTAAGAGCCATATAGTTTGGCATTACTTCCTCGCTCATTTTAAAGTCAGCAATATGTCTGAAATCGGCAAACGATTCATTCAGTATGCCTATGATTACAGGCTTTCTTTCGGGCTGTTCGGGCTTGTCCTTTATCTCAACGAAGGCTCTTCCCTTTTCATCGGTGTAGCCCTCAGGCTTTTCGACACGATTATAAAGGCCATCATACAAAAACATCAGGTTAAAGCCGACCTGCTTATAGCTGTTTGTTACCTCTCTGTCCGAGAAGCCAAGCCTTATGTAGCGGTTTCTGATACCGAGCTCAAAGCAGTATCTTCCTGAGGCTACAACGCTGAATATGCATATAACAGATGCCGCACCGTATACGATCCTGCGCTTCGGGGCAGTTTTGCCAAGCTTAGCCGTACAAAGGATAACGATCTGCAAAAACAGCTCAGTCACCGCAATTATAGGCATATTCTGCAAAGTGAACTTGTATTCGCTTTTTATTTCCAGTGCGGAGCTTATATTAAAAAAATCCGAAAACTGTACAGGGTTTCCCCTGAAATATACAATATAGTACTGAATAACTGCATAGAAGGTAAAAAACACCTTAAAAGCGATAAGCAGTATCTTTGGATTTATCGGTATGACCAGTGCGAGGAGGAAGAAGCTCATACACAGAAGAAAGCCCATAAGGGTGTACAGGATACTCGATTTCGGGAAATACGAGCCCATAACTATATCGGGCATGATATACGAGCCGAAGCCCATTACAAGAGCAGCTGCCAGAGGAGATATCTCGACTTTGGCTGAGCATTTTTTTCTGCAAAGCAGTCCCAGAGCAAAAAGCAGAACAGCTGTCGCAGTGCCTGCTATCATCACAATAACAGCGATAGACTTTCTTTCGTCATCTGTCAGATAACAGAACGCACAAGGACCCGAGCACATCACAACCACAGCGAGAGAAACCAGCACATAGTAAGCGTGCATAAGAACCTTATCATTACCGATGAAGCTTTTTATTTTTCCGAACATTTTTATAATTGTCCTTTACATTTATTCATACATAGTCATTATATCACAAAGAAACCGTCTTGTAAAGAGTTTTAACAAAGTACAGATATAAAAAGACACCCCTGCTGTACAGCAAAGGTGTCTGAATGATCCTATATCACATAGTCGCTTTCAATTGCTTTTGAGTCATCTATAAGGTCCTGAAGTGTGATGTTATCCACAACATCATTTACAGCCTTGTAAATCTTCTTCCATACTCCCAGAGTGACACAGTGGTCAGCCCTTTCACAGGTGTTTACCTCGTCTTCAAGACAGGCTACAGGAGCAAGACTTCCTTCTGTCAGCTCAAGTATCATTCTGACGGTGTACTCGCCGGGCTTCTTTGTCAGCTTATATCCGCCGCCTGCACCTCTGACACTTTTTACAAAGCCGGCCCGATTAAGTACCGATATGATCTGTTCAAGATACTTATCACTGATACCCTGTCTTTTAGCGATCTCCTTGATCGGTATATAGCCTGTTTCCTCATTGAGCGCAAGGTCGAGCATCATTCTCAGAGCATAGCGCCCTTTAGTAGATATCTTCACGCAGATCCTCCTTTTTTCCTATTTTTTTAATATGTTTTAAGTATAACCTAAAATTTGCCGTTTGTCAAGCTTTATGTATATCATATTTTTCTCATTTTACTCAGATAAAGCCTTGAAAAAATCTGATATATATGCTATACTTTTAATACAGTTCTTATCAGAGGTGATAATTTTGAAAATCAGAAAGATACTTAGCACAGCATTAGCAGGCATTATGCTTCTCTGCACAAGTGCCTGCGGAAACTCTTCTTCCTCCTCGGTCAAGGAGCTTGAGGTAGACAAAAAGCTTAAAGAAAATGCAGGTTCATCACCTGCACAGGTAGTAGTTGACGGCACAGACTTCAAGGTGGGAGATCAGAAGCTCTGGATAAACGGAGTAAATACTCCGTGGGATAAGTGGAATGACTTCGGCGGAGGCTTCAACTTTGAGTTCTGGCAGGAGCACTTCTCAAAGCTTCACGAAGCAGGCTGCAACGCAGCAAGAGTATGGATAATCTGCGACGGAACGACAGGTATCGACATTTCTCCCGACGGCACTGTAAACGGTGCAACTGACGCTCACTGGAGCAACCTTGATGACCTGTTCATGCTGGCTGAAACCTATCAGATATACATTATGGCTACAGTTCAGTCTTTTGACTGCTTCAAGGATCAGAATGCAAACTATCAGGCATGGCGTGATATGATAAACGATCAGACCAAAACCGAAAGCTTTATCGACAACTACATAGTGCCTCTTGTTCAGCGGTATGACAAGAACGATTACCTCTGGTCGGTGGACCTCTGCAATGAGCCTGACTGGATAGTTGAAAACGATGAGTGCGGAAAGCTCGACTGGCTGGGTCTGGAGCGCTACTATGCTATGGCATCTGCGGCAATACATGAGAATTCAGATGTTCTTGTTACTGTCGGTCTTGGAATGATAAAGTACAATTCCGACAAGCAGCAAGGCAATAAAATCTCAGATGCAGAGCTACAGAGTGTAATGACCTCGGAGAAGTATGACAAGGGCTATGCTTATGTGGACTTTTACTCTGTTCACTGGTACTCATGGATGCAGGGAATGTGGGGATATCCGTTCTCTGAAAGCCCTGAGGACTTCGGTCTTGACGGCACAAAGCCTGCTGTGATAGGCGAGTGTCCCGCAGTGTCGGACGGAGACTTCGACATAACTAAGGCTTACGAAGAGGCATACAACAACGGCTGGGACGGAGTTCAGGCATGGAAGTCAAGCGGACAGGACGACGGCTGCGGACTCTGGGCTGACATTGAGCCTGCAATAACGAAGATAGCCTCGACAGTTGATGAAAAGGAGCTTTTCCCTGTAGGCAAGAGCACACCTGCTATATGATTATCAAGCCCACTTCTATAATGAGGTGGGCTTCTGTTTTCTGCGAAAGATTTATTAAGGCAAAGGGCAATGCTCCCGAATCAAATGTAAATAAAATGTTAAATTTTCGGGGAATACGTTTACATTGAAATTTTAAACGTTTTCATTGATTTTCGGGGGCTTGAAAAAATCTGAAAAGTGTGCTTTAATAAGAGTGACAGAAAAAATGATATCGGACACGCCCGTCCGACTGTCGGAAAATATGAAACAGAAAGGCGGATTTACCATGAGTGTAAAAATCTTAAACGGTCAGTCTATCCCGAATATGCCCTGGCAGGATAAGCCTGCTGACTGCAATGAGGTCATCTGGAGACATACTGACAACCCTATCATTCCCAGAAATCAGCTTCCAACTTCAAACTCTATATTCAACAGCGCTGTAGTTCCCTTCGAGGGCAAGTTTGCAGGCGTTTTCAGAGTTGATGACAAGGAGAGAAATATGGCTCTGCACGCAGGCTTCTCCGATGACGGTATTCACTGGAACATCAACCCAACAAGAATTCTCTTTGAGCAGGCTGACAAGTCTACCGAGGAAGTAAACCAGTGGGGCTACGGCTATGACCCCAGAGTTTGCTGGATCGAGGACAGATATTGGGTAACCTGGTGCAACGCTTACGGCTGGAAGCCCACCATCGGCGTTGGCTATACATTTGACTTCAAGACCTTCTATCAGTGCGAGAACGCATTCCTGCCGTTCAACAGAAACGGTGTTCTCTTCCCGAGAAAGGTAAATGACAAGTATCTGATGTTCTCCAGACCTTCCGACAGCGGCCATACACCTTTCGGTGATATGTACATCTCGCAGTCTCCCGATATGAAGTACTGGGGCGAGCACAGACACGTTATGGGACCCCTCAGAGCATGGGAGTCCAAGAAGATCGGCGCAGGCCCGATCCCGATCGAGACAGACGAGGGCTGGCTCTGCTTCTATCACGGTGTTCTTGAGAGCTGCAACGGCTTTGTTTACAGCTTCTCCGCTTGTATCCTTGATAAGGACGAGCCATGGAAGGTCAAGTACAGATGTGCTGAGTACCTCATCAACCCACGTGAGGTTTATGAGTGCGTAGGCGACGTTCAGAACGTTACCTTCCCATGCGCTACACTCTGTGACGCAGACACAGGCAGAATCGCAATTTACTACGGCTGTGCTGATACCTGTGTTGCACTTGCATACACAACAGTTGACGCAGTAGTTGACTATGTAAAGAGCCATTCTTCTGTTTGATAAATAACCAAACCTTTTGCTCCGCAGGATAAGTCCTGCGGAGTTTTTGCATTTTAGGGAGCATACGGGCATATACTGTCACAAAGGAGGGATCGGCTATGACCGACAAGCAGTCAACAGGCAGACACAATATCATTCTGGAAAACCGCACAAAGCTCTTTCTGACAGGTGTTACCGAGGTCGCAAGCTTCGATGACAGCGAGCTGAGAATATTCACCGAGCTGGGTGAGCTCCTTATCAAGGGCTCTCAGATGCACATCAGCGATATGAGCGTTGAAAGCGGAGAGCTCAACATAGAGGGCGAGATAAGCCTTATGAGCTACGAAAGCAAACGCACCAAGCGCAGACGCCTGCCCTTCGGCGGATAGGAGCCGCCGTGGAGAAAATGGAGCTCGGCCTTGAGCTTGAGACCGAGCTGTTTTTGCTGTCTGTGCTCGTGGGCTTCGCAATGGGGGCAGTGTATGACATTTTCAGAATGCTCCGCATTACCGCAAATCACGGAAAGGTCTTTACCTTTGTGTGCGACCTTATCTATACGCTGGTTTTCTGGGTTGTGCTGTTCACCTTCTGCACAGGGCTGACAGGCAGTATAAGGGCTTTTGCACTGACAGGAATGCTCATCGGCTGCTTTATGGAGAGGGTCAGCATCGGAAATATGCTCGTTAAAGCCTTTTCGCTCCTGTGGGAAGCCCTTTTAAGACGGGTTTTCAGACCGTTTCGGGGATTTATGACCAAATTGCTCGGAAAAATCAAGAGTGTATTTGTGAAAAATAGCTTAAATTGATAAAAGAACGAAAAAAATCACGAAAACCCCTTGAAACTTGTCTTTTGTTTGGTGTATAATGTAATGGAGTGAAAATGTCTCTATTGAGATGGTACGTTTGTGTAAGAACGGAGAGTAATAATGCTTTGGTTTGGTAAGAAAGACAGCAGCGAAGATATAGATTATGCTGCGGATACCGATACCGTCATCGAAAAGCCGAAGAAGTCAAGGCTTGTAAGGCTTATGCTGGTGCTGGCGGTGCTTTTGCTGTTGGGATATGCTGTGTTTACGATAGTTTCTCAGCAGGCACAGGTGGCACAGCTGAGGAAGGAATCCGCTGATATACAGAAAAAGATCACAGCCGCAAAGCAGCAGAATGATGAGTATGTCAGACTGCTCAAGGCGGAGAACGAAGAAGAGTATATGGAAAGGCTCGCAATAGAAAATCTGGGCTACGCATATCCGAACGAGAAAAGGTACTATATAGTTACCGACGGCAAGTAAGCCGAAACACTGATGCTTAGCGGCACTGCGCCGCTGCTATATATTCTGCCGATAGGCATTAACAGAGAGGACCAAAATAAATCAATGCAGCTTGAAGTAGGAAACATTTACGAGGGAAAAGTAACAGGCATCACAAAGTTCGGAGCGTTTGTCGAGATCGATAAGAACCAGACAGGCATGGTACATATATCCGAGGTCGCAAACACCTATGTCAGTGAGATAAAGGATCACCTGAATGAGGGTCAGACCGTTAAGGTAAAGGTACTCAGCATGACTGATGACGGAAAGATCTCGCTGTCTATAAAGAAGGCTCAGCCTGAGCAGCAGAGAAAATTCCAGAAAAATGACCGCAGCGCAAGACCTCAGGGCAGAAATGACAGACGTGAGGGACAGGGTCAGCAGAGAAGAAGCTTCCAGTCACAGCCAAGGGAGCAGCAGGACTTCTCGAAAAATCCGCCCCCTGTGTATGATCCGAATGCAACTTCGGGAAATGCTGATTTTGAGGATATGCTCTCAAAATTCAAGGCAACAAGCGAGGAGCGCTTCTTAGACCTGAAAAAGGTAATAGACAATAAAAGGCGTTCACCGTCAAGGAGAAAGTAAAATTACAGGGAGGGTGCTGCCCTCCCTTATTTGTTGAGGAAGTACTATGAAAAATTTCAAGAAAACATTTGCATTTATCTTTTTTATGCTCGCAGGAATAATCCTCGGAGGGCTGATAGCCTACGTCTGCAAGGGCAAGGACTATGTAGGCTGGCTCGCATGGGGAAAGAGCATAGGTATTGAAAATACTACGGTTGACCTCTATGTGATAAAGTTCACGGTGGGGCTTATGGTGCAGGCGACTATAGCTCATATCATAACTGTTTCGGCAGCGCTTATCGTTTTTGCAAAGACCTGCAAGGGGCTTTAACGGAGACAGCTTATGAAAAAAGGTTTCAGAATTTTTGCCCTGATCGCCTCAGCAGTTACAGCGCTCGGAATGCTCTCAGCCTGCGCAAATGAGCCCGAGCTTGAAGGCTCTGAGCTGATACTCGATGCCAGAAAAGCCTACGCAGAGCTTGATTCCGCAAAGGTGACTATGACAAATGAGGAAACGGGCGAGGTCGATCAGGAATTTACCTTCATGTATGACGAAAAGGACGTCTGCGTGTTCTCGTATTACGGAAAAAACGGCGATGATGTCTATGCGCAGTACAATAACGGCGTCGAGGACATGAAGTTTGAAAACGGAAAGTACAGCCATGCTGTCAGGGGCGACAGGGACTTCAATCAGTATACCAGAAGTGCCAGGCACCCTCAGGCTGACGAAGGCCTGCTCGTGTATTCGCCGACTGCGGTGAAAAAGGCTGACAAATCCGAAAAAGACGGCGAGATCAGCGTGATATATGAGTATGACCTCGCAAAAATGGGCGCTCAGATCGAGGGCGTAGATGCAACAGGCTTTGAGACAGAGTTTCGCTTCACTAAAGACGGCGAGCTCCTCTGGTTTACGGAGACTACCCTCTCAAAGGATAAGAACTATAGCTATAAAATTGAAATAACAGACCGAAACTCCGTAGAAAAGGTCGAAAATACAGTCAAGGCGCACGGTCTTGACAAGGAGGACTGAATATGAAAGCTTTTATAAATGCAGACAGTAAATACCTTACCTACATGGGCAGGATAGACCGCACCAAAGAGGGCTGTGCAGGCTTTTTCTTTGCAGGCTCGAACGTGACGCTCCGCTTTAAGGGCACAGCGGTGTCGGTAAAGCTTAAAAACTACAGATACTATAACACTCAGCTCATAGGCTTCCTTATCGACGGCAAAGAGGACAAGGCTGAGATAAAAGACAATTACGCCGACACCACAGTTACCCTCGCTGAGGGCCTTGATGATAAGGAGCATACCCTCATTCTGTTTAAGAGACAGGGCGCTTCTCACTATTTTGATCTCTACGGCTTTGAAATCGACGGTGAGCCGCTTGAAGCAGTTAAGCTTCCCGAGCTTAAAATAGAATGCTTCGGCGACTCGGTTTCAGCAGGTGAGGTCTGCGAGGCTGTAAAATACACTGCTCTGCCCGACCCGACAGGGCATGACGGAATTTATGACAACGCATGGCACAGCTATCCGTTTATTACAGCGAGAAACTTAGGCGCTCAGATAAATGATACGGCTCAGGGCGGAATAGCTATCTATGACAAGACAGGCTGGTTTCACGGTCCCGACCACATCGGCATGGAGACTGTTTACAACAAGCTCCGCTACTTCCCTGAAGCCGAGGGCGGCTACTCCGACTGGGATTTCTCACAGTATATACCCGACATCGTGATTTTTGCGGTCGGTCAGAATGACAGCCACATCGAGGGTCGGCCGGACCCAAAGATTACCGACCCTGCCTTCCGTGAGCACTGGAAAAACGGCTACAAGAAGATAATAAAGGCTCTGAGAGGGCACTATCCCGATGCTTTCTTCGTGCTGACACTGACTGTCCTCGGGCATGATGCCGAGTGGGATACCGCTATAGAGGAAATAGCTCAGGAGCTTGGTGATGACAGAATCAGGCATTTTGAATTTACCAGAAGCGGAAAGGCAACCCCGGGGCACCCTCGCCTCAGTGAGCAGTACGAAATGAGCGAGGAGCTTACAGCCTACCTTGTCAGTGAACTTTTCACAAGAAAATAAGACCCAAAATTTACCGAAACACCCTTGAAATATGCGTATTTATGTGGTATAATAAGGTTTGGTATTAGTTTAAAGGCAACACCGCACGACCCCTGTGCATCAGATGCGCCGTCCAGATTTTCGTCAGATTGCCTAAATTCGACGCAGGCTTGCTGACGCA
>OCVV011161863.1_pt1 | contig 26920 bp, 16 predicted proteins | sample 1539721 | NCBI WGS metagenome assembly OCVV01 (sample SAMN02144230, study PRJEB22623) | gut metagenome | biome: sheep rumen | host: Ovis aries | place: New Zealand | reverse complement strand
CCGCCCCTGCCCGTTCCGTGGCACCCGACGAGGCCGCAGATGGCAGCACGGAAGCTAAGCCACAAGCCCCGGCAAATCCTGCACCGACACCTGCCGTCACTGATTCACAGCCGGAAACGGCAGAACCTTCGGAAGAATCCATCCTCCGTTATCCGGAATGGGACGAAGCCCCGTCGAAACCCCGGTCCGGAGGCCGTCTGGCCTTGAACCTCGGAGGCAGCGCTTTGGCCACGGGCCGTCCCTCCGCCGGGCAGGGCGGTCCGGTCCGGAAATTCTCCGCCCCGCTCCGGGCGCCCGCCGCCACAGGCGTCACGTCCGCCGGCAAACAGTCTGTTTACGGAATGCCCTTTACCGTCGGTGTGGGGATCCGATACACCTTTGCGGATCGGTTCTCCATCGGGACGGGAATTCAATACTCCCTGCTGACCCGCTCATTTGCAGGTACTTACAATGAGGTTAGAACGACGGTCGAGAACGGCGTCGAGCGCTCCGCCGTCGTCCGCTCCATCACCACGGATATGGACAACGACCAGCATTACATCGGTATCCCGCTCACTTTCTCGTACGATTTCGTACAGACCCGTCGCGTCCGCGCCTATGTCCAGGCGGGCGGCACCGTGGAGAAAAATGTGATGAACCATTACCGTTTCGCCACTCCGACCGAGAAAATCTCTTACAGCGAGAAGGTGAAAGGCGTCCAATGGTCGGTCGGCGCCGGACTCGGCGTCGAGGTGATGATCAGCCCCTATTTCGGCTTCTATGTGGATCCGGGCGTGCGGTATTATTTCAAGGGAAATCAGCCGCAGAGCCTCCGTACCGCCCAGCCCTGGATGGTTGACCTCAACGCCGGCTTCCGCTTCCATCTCTAGCGGCGGGTAATCTGTTCATTCCATGTGTTGTAGGCTTCGAGAAGGGCTTTCAGTTTGTCTGGATAATTGGAAGAAATAAAGTCGGGGCTATGCTCGATTCCCCACCAGGCGAGCGACGGATTGTCGGGCGTCCAGTAGGTCACTTTGATCCCGAGCGAACGGGCTTCGGCAAAGAGTTCCGGCCGCGCCTGGAAGGTCTGATAACTGTACGAAATACCCGTGTAACCCCGGTCTTTGGCCTCCCGGGCCGTCATCGCGTGCGCGACATCGCTGCTGATAAAAATGATTTCCGCCCCCGGACGATGGGCGGCCAGATAGTCGCAGACCCAGGTGCTGAACGACGTGAACTCCAGCTGGCTCCCCATCTTCATCTCGTCTGCCAGCTCCAGGATCCTGGAGATGACGTACTCATCTCTCTCTTTGGTGTAGTGCGTCTTGATCTCGCAGATGACCTGCATCGGGGACTGTTTGGCCACTGTCAGGAACTCCCGAAGGGTCGGAATCTGCTCCCCGTCGGGCAGCAGGACCTTACGGACATCCTTGAACTTCGACTGCTGGATATTCATTCCCGTCTTCAGGATCATCGGCCCGTGGAAGACCACGAGGCTGTCGTCCTTGGTCATATTCACGTCAAATTCCATCGCATAAATGCCCAGTTCCTGACAATTCCGGAGCGCCGAGATGGTATTCTCGTAGCTGTCTCCGGTCTTGTGGTGGCCGCGGTGTCCGACGACCTGTGTCTGGGCGGCGGCACTTACGGTGAGTCCCACCAGCACGAGGAAAGAAGCGAACCTTTTCATTTTTATTTTATTTTTTCAAATTCAAAAACAAATGTAAAAAATAATTTTTATATTTGCAAAGTTATTGGCATTATAAAAATGAAAAGGAAAATCACAATTATCGGGGCGGGAATGATGGGTTCCGCGTTGGCTTTTCCCGCCCGTGAAAATGGCAATGAAGTATGTCTGGTCGGCACCCCGCTGGACCGGGAGATCATAGATGGCTGCCGGGCGACCGGCCGTCACCTGAAGTTTGACCGGGATTTCCCGGAGGGTGTGAAGTATTATCAGTTCGAGGAGTGGAAAGAGGCCGTGAAGGGCGCCGACTTCGTCATCGGCGGCGTTTCCTCTTTCGGCGTAGACTGGTTCCTGAACGAAGTTCTGGCCTATATGGACCCCACCATCCCGGTGCTGTCCGTGACCAAGGGCCTCATCAATTTGGAGGATGGCACGCTCATCTCTTATCCCGACTACTGGCAGCGGGAACTGGCAAAGAAGGGCATCCAACGGACGGTGAATGCCATCGGCGGACCCTGCACCAGCTACGAGCTGGTCTATCACGACCAGACCGAGGTGGCCTTCTGCGGCGAGAAGACAGAAGAGATCCGGATGATGAAGGAGGCGATGCAGACCTCTTATTATCATATTTCCCTGACCAACGACGTCATCGGTCTCGAGAGTGCCGTCGCCCTCAAGAACGGCTATGCCCTCGCCATTGCGATGACAATCGGCCTGGTGAACCGTCACCACGGCCCCGAGGCCGGCCTGCACTTCAACTCCCAGGCGGCCGCTTTCTACCAGGGCGTCAAGGAGATGCGCTATCTGCTGGAGATGCAGGGCGCTTCCCGCGACTGCGAGAACATCGGCATCGGCGATCTCTATGTGACGGTCTATGGCGGCCGTACCCGCAAGGTGGGCATCCTGCTCGGGGAAGGCAAGACCTATCAGGAAGCGATGGACATCCTCGCCGGCGTCACCCTGGAGAGCCTCGTCGTCTCGCGCCGGGTGTACAAGGCAATGGTCCGCAAAGCCGAGCTGGGGCAGGCGGACCTCGGGAAGTTCCCGATGCTCTGCCACGCCGCCGCCGTCCTGGACGAAGGCAAGGATGCCGAGCTGCCCTGGGAAGCCTTTACTTTTGACCAAACGAAATAACATTTAAAACTTATGAATAAGAAACTTTATCTTTCCCCAGAAACAATCTGTCAGGAACTCTCCATTGAGGGATGTTTCTGTCAGAGTAACACACAAGTCACAACAGAAGATGTTGGTGAACTGGAAGATCTTTTCGGTGAAGAGTAACAAAACAATGCAGATGATTATGAAAAAGTATTTTAGATTCGCAATTGCTGCATTGACTCTCATTGCAGCAGCGGTTTCCTGTGCAAAAGAAGCCGCCATCAATGAAGAAGAAGTCACAGCCGATCCGGTGGTTCCTGCTACGAAGACCATCCCCTACGACCTCACCGTCGGATCGGAACTGACCAAGTCCTACATCAGCGAGAAACACATTTTTTGGGAAGATGGCGACAAACTCGCAGTCATTGACGATATCAACGGAACGGTCCACGAATTTACAATGGATTCCTTCGAGGAGAATTCAGCGAAATTCACCGGTGAGCTCAACGAAGGCGCCACAACGTTGTATGTCATCTATCCCTACGATGAGCATGCTTCCATCAGTGGCGGCAATATTACCACAACCCTTCCCGCGGTGCAGACCCTGGAATCCCAAAACACGGCCAAAGGGGCTCTCGTCGCAGTCGGAACAGCTGCTGTAGGCGACGCGGTTGCACTGAAAAATGCATTCGGCCTGATTCAGGTCACGGCAAAGCATAGTGACATCTCTCAGATTGTCGTATCAGGTACCGGCCTTTCTGGTGAAGCCACCTTCAACGCCGCCGACGGCAGTGTCGTGACTCGTCCCTCCGGCAGCAGCGTCACCTTGAAGCCGGGAGAGGGCGGTTTCACAAAGGATGCCGTCTATTACCTTGCCGCCGTGCCTGGTGAGACCACAACCGGATTCAGCGTGGAAATGACCCGTCCCACCACCCCCGATGCAGAAGCAGGCTCAGACCTTGACGGATTCGGCCCTTCTGCCGCTTACACTTTCACAAAGGCCATTACCATTCCCCAGAATGCCGGCTTCAAGTTCTCCACGGACAACACCGTCTTTTCTTGGGCCTGGCACATCTACAACAAGGCTCAGCTCTTTGAATGGAACGCCAAATCCGCCATGTGGTCCGCCACCGATAAAGTTTACCTCGAGGCCGATATCGACATGGCCTCCGAAGAATGGGATCCCCACACTTTCCGCGGTGTGTTCGACGGCCAGGACCACAAACTTTACAACATTGTAACTTCCGAGGACAATGAGCACACGGGGTTGTTCGCCGAACTCTTTGGCACCGTCAAAAATCTGGTGATCGGATCCTCGAACGGTACAGCTTATGACGGCGTCTCTCACATTCAGCACGCCTGGGACAACACCGCAAAATGGGCCAACGTCGGTTCTGTATGCGGAAGATTACAAAAAAACGCCTTGATTGACCATGTGACCAACTTTGCGACAATCGAGATCCTCTCCACGGATGCCGGAAAGGGACGTCTCGGAGGCATTGCTGCCTTCATTACCGATGAGGATGTGACAGTGAGCAACTGTATCAACAGAGGCAGCGTCATCAATAACCGGGCCTCGGCCTGTGCCATCAACAATGTCATGGGCGGCATTGTGGCTTCGGCAGACAAAGCGGCAACATTGGTTGACTGCACCAATTACGGAGCTATTACCAGCAATAACGATAAAGTATACTGGATTGGCGGCATCATGGGCACTACAAACGGCCCCGCTGCCGTAGGCAATGATGCTCAATGGATTTCAACTCTCACTCGCTGTAACAATTACGGCACAGTATCTGCCACCGCAGGTCCCGACAACCTCTCCATGGGCGGCATCGTCGGTTATATAACGGGAGGAACTTTAGAGTCCTGCAACAATGAATCTACCGGCATCGTGTCTTCCACCTCTACCGGCGGAGCTACTTATATCGGCGGAGTGGCAGGCAGGTCTGCAGGAGTAAATGCCATCTCTCTTATGGGATGCAACAACCGCGCTAATCTTGCCACGGACAATACCGAAGTCACCAGGCTTGCAGGCATCATCGGTCACGTAGGTGTAACTGAATCTGAAAATAGTTACTCCTTCGATAATTGTCATAATTATGGAAGTATTTCAAATACTTCGAATTCGACCACTGGTGAAAACAGGGTGGCTGGATTCTTCGCTACAGTTACAAATGATGGTGATATAACCTCGCGTATAATATCTGTCACCAATTCCTCCAACGAAGCAAGTGTCTCCTCTAACAAACCTGGCGGCTATGCTGCCTATGTATCCGGTATTTGCGCTTTCGCAGAGGCCCCTATAAGTTTAACCTCTGTTGAAAACAACGGCACTGTTTCCGCTTCTTATCCTTCCGGTACCAAAACTTTAAATGTAGGAGGTTTGTGCGGAGTTGCCTCTGCAGCTGTAACTATCGCATCTTGCTCCAATACAAAGAAGATCTCCGCCAATGGAGGAGGTATTGTCAATCTGGGCGGATTCATTGGTAATTGCACAGGGGGCGGCAGTTCCATTACCGGGACATCTTCCTCCAAATCTATCAATTCCGGAGAAGTGGATGGATACACTTCTGGTGGTGGTGAGATTCGTGTTGGTGGAATTGCAGGCACATCAACTACTTTGAGATTCTCATGGGTTGACAATATCGGTAATGTTCACGGGAAGAACGATAACACCACCTATGAAATCCAAATCGGTGGAATATTAGGCGCCGAACCCGATGGTGATTCCGTTTCGATTTCAGATTCATCTAATTCCGGAAAAGTGTATGCTGAGGGATCTGGAAAAGCCTCTTGTGTAGCAGGCGGTGTCGGCGTAGCCAGAACCGTGTCTTTTACACGAGTAACGAATAGTGGTGAAATCTATGCGAATACGACTAACGGCGCGGCCCGAATTGGCGGTTTCGTTGGTTGGGGTAGTGGCTTTACCATTAATGGTGGCTGTATAAATGCTGAAGGCGCGAAAGTGTATACCACGCGAAACAAGGATTCCCGAATAGGCGGTTTCGCCGGAATTGCAAAAGGAAGCTTTAAGATTGAAGGATCCAGTGCAAACAGAATAATCAATAAGGGGAGAGTATACGGTAATGGTGCAGCAGACATGCGTGTTGGTGGCATCATAGGTCATAATGATGGCGGGCCAGGCAGCATTAAATATGCTGACAATGAGGGGGATGTTTCAACCAGCCAACAGGCAGGGCAGAATATGGTCGGAGGAATTGCCGGTCATCTGAACGGAGCGCTTGTCACTGTTGAGAACTGTAACAACACCGGCAATGTTTCTGATGAAATGTCAAGTTATGTGACGAAATACAGATGCGTAGGCGGAATCGTTGGAAGGGCACAAGGTGCATCTGGCAAGATCGTTTCCGTTAAAAATTGTACAAACACAGGAACTATTTCTGCAAATTTAAATACAGATAATCAGCTTGCGAATTGCGGTGGTATCGTTGGGGACATCAACACTTATTGCACATTGACGGGTAACATCAATGGTGTGTCAGGGGACTCGACGAAAGGGCGTGTAAACTGTATAAATAAGGTTGTTTCAACAAAAACTACCAGGACGGCCTATGCGGGTGGTATTTTTGGTGGAGATAATGAAGGCACCAAAGATGCGGCCGGAAATAATTCTGTTACGGGTAACACCAACTATGGTATTATTACAGCCACCGTCACCAATGGAGCAACGACCTGTGGTGCAGGCGGCATTGGAGGAACCATCCGCCGGACAGGGACATTCACGGAGAATACCAATTATGGCGATGTCGTAGCAACGAACGGAGCCACCGCCGGAGGCCCTGGTGCCGTCTTAGGGTATATGGAAGCGACGTCCGTGTCAGTCACAGCGACGGTTTCCAAGAGCATCACCGTGGGTGGTGTGAATTATGCATCGGCTGATGCTGCAGGAACGCTCGCCACATGGCTCTGCCCCAACAATAACAACATCACTGCAACTTACGTAGACTAATTCAAATATGAGAAGACTTTTCCAAGTCATCTTCCCTCTGTTCTTCCTGGCGCTGGCAGTATTGTCCTGCCAGGAAGAATTGTATAGGGATCACGGTGCCGCGGTGCAAAGGGTGCACCGGACATTTTATACGGACATGGACGCTTCACCGCTCACCGGATTGGCCAAGGTCGGGCTTGGGAAAGGTCTCATTCCTTCTTGGGACGCTTCCGACAGTCTCTCGGTATTCGATGGCACGGCAAACAATGTCTTTATCGTGTCCGGGACGGAAGGAGGACGCGCCCGCTTTGGCGGCGAAGTGGCCGGGTCGGCCCAGACCCTTCGGGCGTTATATCCTTATGACAAAGAGTCTTCCTGCAGCGGCAGTGTCATCTCCACGACCCTTCCTTCCGTCCAGACTGTCGCTGACAGTGTCTGTCACAAGGCGCTTCTCTGTACGGCCGAAGGCTCTGCGGAAGGAGGGACCTTAAGCTTCCGGAATGCCTATTCGCTGGTCAAAGTCCACATCTCTCTTTCCGGCGTGAATTCCGTCACGCTCCGCGGACTCGGAGGTGAGCTCCTTGCCGGTGCAGGCCGCATTACGGCCGGAAGCACCGACGGTTTTGTCCCGGGAGAAAACGCTTCCGCTACGGTCACGCTTCTTCCGGAAGGGGAGTCCTTCGTCAAGGGAGCCAATTACTATATCGTCATCGCTCCGACGGTCTTCTCCGCGGGCTTTGAAGTGACGATGAACCGCATCGACGGCGCGGATGCCATCCGCAGCACCGACAAGCAGCTGACGCTTCTTCGCAACGAGGGAGTTAACCTGGACGATGTGGCGAACTCGCTTGTCTGGAGCAACGTGATTACCACCAAGGAAGAGCTTTTCGCCTGGAACGAAGGCTACAAGTCCTGGACGGCCAATGATGAGATCCGGCTCGGAGCCGACATTGATATGGAGGGAGAAGAATGGACCCCGCATGCTTTCCGGGGTGTCTTTGACGGACAGGACCACAAACTCAGCAATTTTGTCTGCAAGAGTGATACGCACCTCTCCGGTTTCTTCTCGGACCTCTATGGCGCCGTGAAGAATCTCTCGATCGGCACCTCCGACGGCGTTTCCTGGGACGGCCGCAGCATCGTCCTGCACGAATACAGCGGAGGTGAATCTTCCTGGCCGAACGCGGCATCTGTCTGTGCGCGGCTACAATCAGGAGGCTATCTCTATAAGGTCACCAATTTCGCGAAAATCGAACTGGGGGCGGGCGACGGGAAGAAGCGTTGCCGCCTGGGCGGAATTACCGCCTATGTTGCCCAAGCAGGAAGCCTTGGCATTGAAGCGTGCGTGAATTATGGCGAGGTCGTCAACAATTGTACATCCACGACGGGCAATCAGCCGATGGGCGGTATCGTCGGATCCGCGGAGGCGGCGGTTTCCATCCGGGGCTGTAAAAACTTCGGCGCTGTCACAAGCCATTGCGCCGGGGCCAATATGATCGGCGGCATCATGGGCGTCAGCAACGGCCGGGCTGCTGTGGACGCTTCGGGGGACACGGACTATGTGGCGACCATTACGGACTGTCACAACGACGGAACCCTTTCATCCGCCGTATGCGGCACGGACCTCTACCTCGGCGGCATCGTCGGCTACCTGACGGGCGCGCAGATCACCCGCTGCAGCAACAGCGGGACCGTTTCTTCATCGGTGGCGGATCAGGCGAACCATGTCGGCGGCATAGCGGGTGCTTTCCACAAGGGGAATGAATCCTTCATCGATGAAACCACCAATACAGGCGAAATCATCGGTGCTTCTGCAAGCAAAAGGAATAATGTCGGCGGCATCATCGGATTTGTCAGTTCCGGCGCTTCGTCCACGCTGACACTTACTTCCGTTACGAACGAGGGGAAGGTCCATTGCAGCGGTTCTACGGACCAATCCGCAGCGGGCGGAATCGCCGGGCGCAACGAAAAGTCAGGATGCGGCGTTACGATTGCGACCAATACGGGGGAGATCTATGTGGACGGGACGGCGACAGGGCAGCGCAACATAGGCGGAATCTGCGGTGTCACCACAGGTGAAACAGTCTATGATGGATGTGTCAACACCGGCGATATCCATAGTGCCTCGAAGGCCGGAGCATCCCGCGTAGGCGGGTTCTTCGGCCATGGTGCTTCATTCACGCTCAACTGTACGCACAGGCAATCTGAGAACAAAGGAAAAGTATATGGCTACAGCGCGGCAAATGACGGCGCAATGGGCGGTATATCCGGATATGCACAGGTCGGTTTTACCATTGAGGGAACACAGGAGAGGCCGGTGTTGAACAGTGGTTCCGTTTGTGCTGACGATGCCAGCAACCGGATCTGGATCGGGGGCATCACGGGATACACCCAGAGCGGTACCAATTCCATCACGTGGGCCCGCAACAGCGGGAAAGTGTCGAAAAGTGATACGTATTCGGTCCACTGCGTCATCGGCGGTATTATGGGAAGGGTGCAGTACAGCACCAATACGGTCAGCCACTGTGTCAATGACGGGGTGCTGCAAGACGAAGGAAAAGGAGATAATTTCCGCTGGGTCGGCGGCATCGTGGGACGAGCATTGAATGCTGTGGGCCTGTCCATTTCTGAGTGCACCAACAATGCGGATATTTCTTTGCGGACGACCGGCAGCAAGAAAACGAACGGGCTTGTCATTGCGGGCATCCTCGGAAGCGGCAACAAGAACTGCACGGTGACGGGGAACGTCAACAACGGCAACGTGAGCATCTTCAGCGGAAATGCGGCGGCGCACCCGCACGCGGCGGGTATTTTCGGGGATGATGTGGATGTGGATACCGGATCTTCCGCAGCCGCAGCCAATATCATCACCGGCAATACCAACAACGGCTCCGTGACGGCGACCGGTGCAGCCAATCAGGCACGGATCGGTGCAGGAGGCATCATCGGAAGGATGAGCTTTACCAGTGCCTTGTCCACGGTGACGGGGAACAACAGCAACGGCAACGTGAGCGCCTCTGCGGGCGGAACAACCCTCTTCGGTGCTTTCTCGACCGGCGGGAGCGGCGCAGTGGCCGGCGATATGCAGACCGAATCCGCTTCTCCGGTTACGTCGGCCGTCTCCAAAAGCATTACCGTGGGTGGAGTCAGCTATGAGACAGCCGGATCCATCGGCGCCCTTCAGGCCTGGCTGTGCCCGAACAGCAGTAAGATTGAAGCTACATTTATAGACTGACGTTATGATAAATACACGCTACGGTTATCTGTTATTGTGTTTGTGCTTCCTGATGCTCTCCTCGTGCAAAGGGTCCTTCGACGATTCGGCCCTGTGGGGCAGGCTGGAAGATCTTGAGGACAGGGTGTCGGCTCTTGAAGACCGCTGCAGGCGGATTAATACGAACATCGCGGCGCTGAAAGGGCTCGCACACGTCTCTGCTTCCTCGGACCGGATAACATCCATTGTCCCGGTCACCGAGGACGGAATTGTAACGGCCTATACGTTCTACTTCTGCTTCTCTGATCCTGTCACAGTCTACTGCGCCTCCGACGGCAGGGACGGGATCGACGGCATTGACGGGCGGAACGGCGACAATGGAAGGGACGGCGTAGACGGTGCGGTCCCGGTGGTCGGGACCCGGGAGGTGGACGGTGTCCTGTACTGGACGCTCGGAGGGGAGTTCCTGCTGGATGAGGCCGGGAACAAAATCCCGTTGGTGACATCCGGCGGCGCCGTTGTGGACGGACGTACGCCGGAGCTCAAAGTGGAGGACGGCATCTGGTATTACAGAATGAGCCAGGATGAGCCTTGGGTGCGACTGGATGTGAAATCCGAGTACGGGGACGGCAACATCTTCTCTTCCGTCACGCAGGATAATGACAAGGTGCTGTTCTCCCTGTCCGACGGAACCGTCCTTTCCATTCCCAAAAAACAGGACCTTACCCTGTCGGTGAGCCCCGCCGGGAATCAAAGTATCGCCGCCGGGGCCACGGTCAGCCTCGACTGGACGCTTTTGGCCGATGACGGAGAGGTGGAGGTGGATGCCTTTGCACAGGGAGCCTGGCAGGCCCGCGTTACGCGGAACGGTTTTGCCAAGGCAGGGACGCTGCAGGTGTCGGCCCCGCAGGATGCGGAGGGAACCTGTCCGGTCATCCTTTTTGCGACCGGATCAGACGGGCTGTCGGCATATCTTACCATCAATTTTACTGTGCTATGAGAAAGTTGATTGCAATCATTCCGGCAACGCTGCTCTTCCTGTGCGCCTGCTCCCGTTACGATGATTCTGTCGTGAGCGGCCGGATGGACCGGATGGAGGAGGAACTGGACCACCTGGAGGATATGGCGGCACGGGTCAATTCCGACATTGCCGCGGCGGCGGACATCCTGCTTGTTTTCGGCAAGGGGGATTATGTCACAGCGTGCCGGCCGCTTGAGGACGGGACTGGATATGTCATTGAATTCTCGGCGTCTTCTCCTGTTACCGTTCATCACGGAAAGGATGGTTCGGACGGAACGGATGGCGTCGACGCACCGGATGGAACGTCCGCCGCAGATGGCGTCTCACCGGTCATCGGCATTGCCAAAGATGATACCGGAGCTTATTGCTGGACGTTGAATGGGGATTATCTTCTGGACGAGGACGGCGGACATGTCTATCTTACATTGTCTTCGACCCAGGGGAAAGACGGAACGGTCCCGCAGTTACGAATCAAAGACGGTATGTGGCAGCTTTCTCTCAACAACGGGTATACCTGGACGGATCTTGTCAGGGCTTCCGGAGCGGCCCAGTCATCACCGTATATATTCACCGCCGTCGAGCCGCTTGATGACGTCATCCGTTTTACGCTTGCCGACGGCAGCAGTTTCGACCTGCTCCGGCTCGGACCGCCCAGCCTTGCGCTTTCCGGATGGCAGGGCGTAAAGGTGGTCCCCGGCAGAAGCATCGACATCGCATATACGGTTGCCGGCGCAACAGAGAGGACCGCAGTCAGCGCCGTCGGGAATAACGGATATTCCGCCGTAGTGAATGCACGGGACGTCTCTTCCGGAACCATCACGGTGACCGCACCTTCGGTGGTGACAGAGGGGGATGTACTGGTCGTCGCCGACAATGGATATGGCAGCTTATCCATCCGGAAGATGACTTTCTCCACCACAGGAATTACGGTGACGGAGCTGGAAGCGTTTGGAAACATGCAGGACTTTGAATGGTAGGGCTATGAGAAAAAGAATCAGCATCATTTTATCAGTAGGGATTGCTCTTCTTGCCGGAGGATGTAAATCCGCCTATGATGACTCGGCGCTTACGGGGCGTCTTGCCACTCTGGAAGAAAGGATACAGGCCCTGTCCGGGGAACTCGAACGGATGAATGAAAATGTCGCGGCCCTGGGCGGAATCACCGCCGCGTATATGTCGGGATCGACCATTACGGCGGTAGAGAAAATCTATGATGAAGAGGGGAATCTTACCGGCTACAAGATCTCTTTCACCCAGGGAGAGCCGGTCATCATCCACAATGGCCGTGACGGCCGTGACGGCCATATCGGAATAGACGGCGTGCCCGGAAGGGACGGAACGCCCGGACATTCTCCGGTCGTGGGCGTAAAGATGGTGGACGGCGTGCTTTATTGGACAGTCGACGGAGAACTTCTCCTGGATGAGCAGGGAAATCCGTACCTGGCGTCGCCGGACCCTTCATCCGCCCTTGCCAAGGATGGCGAATCTCCCGTCATCAGCGTCGTGGACGGCTATTGGGTGGTTACCGTCGGCGATATGTCCCGGACGCTCGGTCCGGTATCCGACAGTGAGGTACTGATCGTGGACGGCGTGTTCGCATCCGTCGATGCAAGCGGCGATCCGGTTGTCTTCACCCTGTCGGGAGGAGAGACCCTTGAGATTGCCAAGGCTGTTCCCTTTGCCATTGACCTTCGGAAGGGGAATGGCGATTATGTCCTGGACTGGACGGTAGAAGGAGGCCGTTCAGCCGTCAGCGTCGATGTCATAACGGACGGATACTGGACGGCATCCGTCTCCAACCGGACCGGCAATGCAGGCACCATCACCCTTTCTGCACCGGCTGCTTACCGGGATGCCACGTTCCTGGTCCTGGCCGGAGACGGCGTTTCTTCAGGGAGCCGTTCATTTTCCATAATCAGCGGGACGATTGTGTTATGAGAAGATTTGTTACAGCGATATTGGCAGCATCCATTCTCCTTGCCATCCCGCCGCTTGCGACGGCGCAGGATTTTTCCCGCCGGACGATCGGCGGAACCGTCCTGGACGAGAACGGGGAAACACTGCCCGGTGCGATGGTCGCAACGGCTGACGGCCGCAGCGGCGTATTGACAGACGATAAGGGAAATTTTTCTCTTTCGGTCAAGGCTGCCGACAAGACGGTTTCCATATCGATGCTCGGATACAATGTTCAGGTCGTGAACATTGAAGGAAAGGAAACGATTCGCGTCGTGATGGTCCCGGATGCGAACAATACGCTCAATGAAGTGGTGGTCATCGGTTACGGTGAAGTGAAGAAGGCCGACCTGACGGGAGCCGTCGCCAATGTCAAGGTGGCGGAAGTACAGGAGGCGGCGGGCCTTTCTGTCGGGCAGGCGCTGCAGGGAAGGATCGCCGGTGTGGATATTATGACCACCTCCGGAGACCCGTCGGAGGGAACCTCCATCCGAATCCGCGGAACCCGCTCTATCACCGCTTCCAATGAACCGCTGATTATTGTGGACGGCGTTATGGATGTCGTGAAGGACCTGTCTCTGCTCAATCCGGACGATATTGCCTCGATTTCTGTCTTGAAGGATGCCTCTGCAACCGCCATCTACGGCTCTCAGGGAGCCAACGGTGTCATTATGGTGACGACCAAGTCGGCCACCACATCCAAGCCGCGCATTATCATCAGTGCCGAGGCCGGCGTATCGCATCTGGCCAGAAAGCTGGATGTGATGGACGGATCCGAGTTCTCGCGCTATTACAATGACATCCGCTATTTCAATGCCGGCCTGAATTCCGGGGAACCGCTCCGCCTGGATCCGTCCGCGCCCCTCGGGAACACCGACTGGCTGGGTGAGATCACACGGGTCGCCCCTTATCAGAGCTATAACCTGTCGATCGGCGGGAAGGAAGGAAAGCTGAATTATTACTTCTCGCTGGGATATATGGACAATCAGGGGATTGTCCGGGAGTCCTGGGAACGCCGCGTGACAGCCCGGCTCAATGTGGATTATCAGCTTTTCAAGTGGTTGAAATTCTCCTATAAGGGGAGTTACACCTTCCGCAGGGACAACCCGAACAAGGCGAATATCGGCGGTACGAATTTCTACAACGGTGCCATCTATCTTTCTCCGCTGATCGGCCCGTACGATGAGATCAACCCGCTTTACGAGAACGGGACCCGTATCGATACGCCGGTCACCTCCCTGGAGAAGAGGGAATATTACTACGACCGTCACGATACGTTCCATACGGGCGTTGTCGAGGTTAAACCCGTCAAGGGGTTAACCATCAAGAGCACGAACACCTTCAAGCCTTATCAGCGGCACGATTACGGGCTCTGGCCCAACACACTCTCAAGCCGCCTGGATGAACAGGGTTCGCGTGCGTATATCTACGACAGCAATAATATGCGGTTCCTCTCCGACAATACGCTCACCTGGAAGAAGGATTTCCGCGGCGGACATCACTTTGATGCAATGGGCGGCTTCTCCGTCAATTACGTCAAGGCGAACACGCTTTCTGTCAATGCAAACGGATTGGTATCAGACGATACGAAGTGGTATAACGTCAATGCCATCGGCAGCAAGGAGAATTATACGGTGAATTCCTCCCGTACCAGGGTCGTCAAGGAATCCTTCCTGGGACGTATCAATTACAATTTCAACGGGAGGTACTATCTCACCGTTACCGGACGTTTCGACGGATCGTCCAATTTCGCGGCCAACCATAAATGGGGCTTTTTCCCTTCGGCGGCCTTTAAATGGGCGGCAGGCAGGGAACGGTTCGTCCAGAAAGCCAAGTGGCTCGATGATCTGTCGCTGCGGGCGAGCTATGGTTCGACGGGCAACGATGCCATTGGGGCCTATACGTCCCTCGAGTCTTACAACACCAATACAAACGCATATGTCTTTGACGGTACGCAGCCTCTGGCCGCGTACATCGTCCGGCTGCATAACCCGGACCTGACGTGGGAGAAAACCCATATGTTCAATATCGGCGTCGATATGGCGTTCCTCGGAAACCGGATCAATCTCACCGCCGAGGCCTATGCGTCCGTTACGACGGATCTGCTGCTTTCTGTCCAGACGGCCCAGGTGACCGGATATACCTCCCGGTACCAGAACCTGGGGCGGACGTCGAACAAAGGCTTCGAACTGACCCTCGAGACCCGGAATATCCAGACGAAGAATTTCGGTTGGACCACCACGCTGACCCTGTCCCACAATTCCCAGATGGTCGAAGACATCGGGCACGAAGAATATGTATCTGTACTCAAGAGCTCCGGCAACAATGCTTATATGATGTACGGCTACAAGAAGGGTTATCCGCTCAACGCCCTTTGGGGCTTCCAATATGCCGGTCCCTGGAAGTCCAGCGAAGAGATTGAACGGAATAAATATACGCACGCCTATGCTTCCGTCAATCCGGCCTCTCCGGGAATCGCCCGGTATGTGGACGTGAACCGCGACGGCGTCATCTCGCAGGATGACCTCCTGTACCTCGGACAGTCCGACCCCTGGCTTTACGGAGGACTGCAGAACACCTTCCAGTGGAAGAATTGGAAACTGTCCCTGTTCTTATCCTATTCGCTCGGCGGAAAGATATATAACTACTCGGAGAGCGTGATGGCCGGAGGTATGTGGGGAAATCAATACCGTTATATGCTGGATGCCTGGCATCCGGTACGCAACCCCGAGAGCAACTATCCCAGAGCCGGGGCGGATGACGTATATCCTCCCAGTACGTTTATGGTTCACGATGCATCCTATCTGAGACTGAAGTCTCTGGTCCTGTCCCGGACCTTCAATTTCCGGCGGCAGCGGATCTTCAAGAATCTTGTCGTGACACTCAAGGGAGACAATCTATTCCTTCTCACCGGATACAATGGCTTCGATCCCGATGTATCCACGGAAAGCGACGGTTCGGTTATGCGACGGGTCGATATGGGAGCTTATCCGCGCTCCCGGAAGGTAACCCTGGGTGTCAAACTGACCTATTAGGAGGATGTGAATATGAAAAAGAATCTTGTTTTTATCGCCCTTGTACTCCTTGGTGCCGCTTCCTGCTCGCTCAAGGAAGATTTTCCGGGGATCTCCCAGAAGAATTTTTACAAGACCGAAGCGCAGTGCCGGGCGGTCGTGAACGGCATATACATCCCTCAGAAGAGCATCTTCACTTCCAACATGATGCTGGTGACCGAAGCTCAGACGGACCTCTGGTACAGCACTTCGACCACCCAGGATGCGAGACTGATGGTCACGCCGGCGAAGCCGGAACACGGCAGTACCGTATGGCGTTACGGCTATCGCGGCGTGGACCTGTGCAACGAGGCCATCCATTGCATCGGAGATACGCCTTACATCCGGGATTCGGTGAAGAATGTGATGATTGCCGAATGCCGGGTGATGCGGGCCTTCTATTATTATTTCCTCACCTGTATGTTCAACGGTGTCCCCTATTATACCGAACAGGTGAATACGTACGCGGTACAGGACAGTCTGCGCTATCTTCCACGAACCGATGCCAATACAATAAGGCGGATGCTTTATGATGACATCAAGTACAATGCCCTTCCGTACTTTACGGAAGAAAACGGATTGAAGTGCCGCTCCTGCGAGGCCCCTTATATGCGTTCCGGTTACGCGCTCGGCCTTATGCTGATGGCAAAGTTCGCGATGTGGTATGCGGATTGGGACGCCGCGCTGGAACCGCTCAAAGCCCTGGAAGACCTTTACGGTGAGTTCAGCGAGGAAAACTATCCGCTTGAGGACATCCTTTGGAGGAATGATAACATTCCGGAGACCATTTTTGAGGTGCAGCACAAATATGACCTCTCCGGGGTTCAATATTATGGCAATATTGCCAAGTTTATGACGCCTCCGCACGAGTCAGGTTATGTTTTTGACGGCGTGACGCTTTACGGGTATGGCAATACGATCCCCAGTGCGGGGACGCTCCGTTCCAACCTGCGTTTTGCAGGATTGCGCAGCAATGCTTCGGGCGGAGAGGCGGGCACTACCGCATCGTCCCTGTTCGGGCCCCTGCCTTTGAAGATCACGGATGTCGCGACCAAGGGCCGCTATGCCATTGCCATCGATCAGGATGCCCTCTCGAGCGGGATGGTCAAAGGGGAGCCGTTGGACAGAAGGGCCGTCCTGAAATTCGGGCTGGGCAACCTTGAAACGGGAGATACCTTTGATTTTGTCCGTAATGACGGCCAGTGCTGGCCCGGCCCGCAGTTCTGGTGCCCCGACATCATCAACAACTGCGACGGGAACAATTATCGCCTGTTCCGGTATGCGGATGCCGTTCTGATGATGGCGGAGTGTTACTGCGCCGAGCAGAATGCATCCAAGGCCCTGGAGTATCTGAACAAGATTCGCCGCAGGGCCGGAATCAACGAGATAACCGCATTCTCGGGATATGAAGACCTGATGCTCCAGATCCGTGCCGAGCGGGCTCGGGAACTGTGCGGGGAGATGCATCGCAAATTCGACCTGGTCCGCTGGGGCATCTGGTTTGACCAGACCTACAGCAACACCGGCAACGGTACGCTCAAGAGCAATATGCGGCGCTGTCACGAATATTATCCCATTCCGGACGTGCAGTGTGCGTTGTCGGGATACATCCTGGACAATCCGGAATACAAGACGAATTTCGTTCAATGAAAGGCTTATGAAGAGGTGCTTACTGTTTCTTATGCTTTCCCTGGCGCTGCTGTTTGCGGCCGGGTGTACGCATGCATACAAAGATACGTACGATCATCTGCGCGTGGACCGTACACTTCTCAAACTACCGGCAGAAGAGGGGACCATCCCCATCATGGTCTATTATTCCGGGAGCTGGCACGCGGCCTTGGATGAAACCTGTGACTGGGCTGATCTGGACGCATCGTCCGGATCAGGGATTACGGCGATCCATCTTCACTACATGGAAAACATACTGACTGCCCGGGAAACGGCACTGACGCTTTCCAACGGCAAGGACGACCCCGTCATCATAACGATTACGCAAAATGCAGGCATATAAAAGAATCTTATGGACCGTCTTGTTGGCAGCCGCTTTTTCTGTGCTGGCCGCCGGGGCGCAGGAACGTGATATCTACCGCGCTCTTGCCGCTTGCTGCGGAGAGCGGGAAGGCGGTCTGGTCACACGCCTTCCCATCCACGACGTCCCCGTATTCGAGATGATCGTCGTAAGTGACTGCAGCAGTGAGAATGTCGCCCTGAATCCCAATCTGGCCTGGAACAAGGTGGATCTGGACGCCTCCTTGCGTACGGCGTATCTTGAGGCGCCGGATGGAAGCTGGGGGCTTCGGCTCGAATTCCGGAAGGGAGAGTACAACCGGCTGATGCTTTATGACAGGGTGAAGCTGGATCTCAACGGCTGCAAAGTGCGTATGGACGCGGCGACGACGGCCTTGCAGGTGACCGGAGCCGGTCCGTTGAATATCCTGTCCAGGACAAGAGAAGACGCCTCCTCCTGTCCGGTCAAGGAGAGATCTATTTCCCAGTTGACCGATGCGGATGTCTATACGCTGGTGACGCTTAAGGATGTGGAATTCGTCTTCAAGGAAGGGGCCATCATCAATATCGATGAAGTCTTCGGCCAGGAAGTACCGTCGATCCATTCCGGAATCCGGGGCAAGATGCGCCGGGAGGGAGACGGGGCGGTCACGATGCTTCGGGATGCGCAGGGCGCGGGAATTCCGATGGCTGTAAACACCCGTTGCGCCTGGCGGAAAGAGGCGGCTCCGCGCGGCTGCGGCACGGTCACCGGCGTTCTTGTCATCGAGCGCAACAGACGATATGGAGATGCCGCACCGCGCCGGTATATCAGACCTCTTTTCCGGGACCAGATCAAGATCAGTGATAACCGCAAGACCTCCGTCTGGAAAAACTGGCTGGGCTGGTTCCCCGGAAGGATGCCGGGCAACAATTTTGACTTTGAGAAGGCAGGCTTCGGCCCCAAGGGCGTAGACGACCGTCTTCTCAACAACGTGGGCCCGAAGGCCTATTTCTCCACGGACTCCGGGGAGAGACGGATCCAGAAGGCCGGAGGGTTCAATTCTCTCAAAAGTGAAGACGGCTACGAAGCCGGAGGAAGCATCAAGCTCTATGGAACCGTCTCCGGCTGGTACAGATGGAGCGCCGACGGCGAAATCGAATCGGGAAAATCCGTGTTCCTGGAATGCAATCCCTCCAAACTCAAGGCTTCCGGATTGCAACTCTGCTTCGAGATGGCTGCAGGAGACGGGAACTTGCTCAATGACCGGGGGATTCCTATCCGCTGGAAAGTGGAATATTGCATAGATGAAGAGAACTGGAAACCGCTCAAGAGCATTGACGGGGAAGAAACTTTCGGGCTCCGTCCCATTCCCGGAGCGTCGAAGACCGAGAAAGGAACCGGGCGGGAATATCACCTGATGTACGATGCTTGTCTCGGTATGCAGCAGCATTGCTACAATTTGCCGGAAGAGGTGATCGGAGCAAAAAAGCTGCTCGTACGCATCAGTCCCTGTGTGGGAAGATGGTATCATCTGAGTACCAATCCCGCCCGTGACGTGGAGTATCCCGATGCGAAGGTCAATCTCGTAAAGCAGGGAAACAAGCAGTTCTCGACCGTCCGGTTCGGTTCAATTTTCTTTGATTACAGGTAAGCTATGGGGAAGAAACTGTTATACTTGCTGTCAGCGCTGTGCGCATTGGCATCCTGCCGGTCCTTCAATGATGCGGAACTGGTTGACGTGGTGGAATTTGCAACCGATAAAACCGATTTGCTCGTTGAGGACGGCGGGGGGATGGTCGGCCTGAAGATATATTCAAACGGCACGGTGTCTGTCGGTACCGTCGAGGATGACATTGACTGGCTGGAGCTGTCAGCCCGGGAAATCCGCGGCGACGGCGAACTGGAGATTGCCGTACGTCCCAACGGGGGCACAATCCGGATGGCGACGCTCCGCCTTCGTCTTGACGGAGGCGATTCGGTGATCGATGTCCCTTTGCGGCAGGAAGGTCTTCCGCAATATCTGGTTTGTGCCGACCCGTATTGCATCATCGACGGAAGGTCGGAATGGAAGCAGGAATTTTCCCTGGTTTCCAATGTCCCTGCCGACAAGATAAAGATCTCTGTCGAATATTTGGGATTGTACAAAGACTGGATCTCGGATGTGGAGCTTTCGGCTGATGCAGTGTCGCTTGTCGCGGGCGTCAATCCTACGGACGTCTGCCGCCGGGCAAAATGCATTTTATCGTACACGGACGCCTGGGGAAGGGAATCGGAGCTTGCATTGTTTATCACCCAGTCCGACTGCAACGGCGCCATCGGGAAACCTACGGGAGTGACTCTTGTCAAGGCGCTGGGTACCCCGGAGGGCTTCCGGATAGAGGACGATTTCCTGCTGGAAGGCATTGTCGCCGGGGATTTCCGGAGTCCCAATATGGCCCTCAATCCCTCCGTCAACCGGCTTGACGACCCAGTCAAGGCTGATACGACGTTTGCGCGCAGGGTTACCTATCTGGAGGGAGAAGACGGAACCTGGGGGATCCGGCTGGTCTTCGACAATGCGGCCGACAATACCCTTCGCTTCGGAACCCGGGTTTCACTCAACCTGTACGGTGTCACTGTAACCCGCGAGGAATCCCCGGAGCGTTACACGCTGACCGGAATATCCGGATGGAATATCTGTTCCTCGGAACCGGGTGTAGGAGTCCCTGAAAAAAGACGCAGCCTCTCCTCCTTGACCCCGGAGGACATCTATACCTTTGTCACGCTCGAAAATATGGAATTCGCCTTCAAGCGCGGCACTTATGCGGACGTGATGGAGGATTATGCGCTGCGGAGCACGGTGAACGGGAGCGTGGCTTCCAAGAGCAGCCTTCTGGACGGCTGGGCCAGTCTTCTGACGGACAATACCGGAGCGGGGATATACGCTCCTGTCAATATGCTTTGCCCCTGGCGCCGCAGCGGGGCGGGCGTACCGCAAGGCTCCGGGACGGTCAGCGGCATCCTCGTCCACGAGGAGATGCCGCGGCTGGGAGATGCCGGGAAATATCAGATCCGGGTGATAGACGAGTCAGGATTCGATATGGAAGGAAGTTCCGGTCTGAAAGAATACGCCTACTGGATCAACAGTGCCAAAAATACTACCAGCTATGCGGCCAGGAACAGCCGCTACGCCTATAATAAGCTCCGCACCGTAATTCCTTCGAATGATCTGCTGGAAGGTGACAAGTCCGTGGCCAATGCCGAGATGATTTGCGAGAACACCGTTGTCCCCGCTTCACGAACGGAGGATCCCTATACGACGGCCAATTACTACAACCGGCTGACGGCAGATAATCTGGGCGTTTCCTCCGAATATGTCGGCATCGGCGACATAACGACAGCCAGGGACTGGTTCAAGTGGACGGAGGAAGGAGAATTCGCAGGGTACAACGGATTCGTCTTTACCTTTTCGACGGCGTCGGTCACGGCTTCGCGGTGGGAATTCGCTTTTGATTTTGCAGGAGGTTACACATCGGCCTCCACTGCGCGTTCCTGGCCGGCGCATTGGTGCCTGGAATACAGCATTGACGGGGGTGAAAGCTGGTCTCTGGTAAAAGATCCGGTAACGGGAGGAGATTATGTGCATATGCGTGGACTTCCGTGGGAACGGGCTTTCCTGAACGGGCAGTGGTATCAGACGTCTTCCCGGTCCGGCATGGGCTTTTCCCAGCACAGTTTCGTGCTTCCCCCCGAGGTGGCGGGCAGGGATGAGGTTCGGCTGAAACTCCGTCCTTACGACAGGACCATCGTTTCCCTTCCCCTTGTATGGGATGAAGACATAGAAGGTTCGCAAATTGATTATTCGACGGACGTGGATATCCGGGTCCGCTTCGGATTCATTTATATCAGATACAGGTAGATTATGAAAAAGACAGTGCTTGTCATCGTGGCGGCCGTACTTTTTTCCACGCCGTCGTTCGCCTGGGGGTGGGCTCACCGAATGATCGGATATATCGCCCAGGAGCATTGTACTCCTGCCACCCGGGAGGTGCTGGACCGCTATCTGGATTCCCCGCTCAATAACATAGCGATGTGGCCGGATATCTTCCGCTGCCGCCTGTGGGCCCCGCAGGACTTCAGCGACGCTCCGGATTATACCTTCAAGAGCTGGGAGCACGCGGTGTGCGTCGGTCCGGACTTCTTCCCGCTGAAGGAGTCGAACCGCCCGGATGGAAACGGTACGGGGTACGGTGCGATTCTTGGGTATATCGACCGGCTGCAGCATTACACTGAGATGACGGATTCGGCCGTCGTCGTGGATATGACCGCCCTGGTGCATATGGTCGGCGACAATCATTGCCCCGGGCATATCCTGTACTCGAAGCCGGACGGGACATGGGACCCAATGGGCGGTGGGATTGCCGGAGGGTATGGAATCTACACGCATAAATTCAAGGGCCGCAAGATGACCCTTCACGCCGTTATTGACGGGGGAGATGCCATTCACAACGAATTCGGAAAGAATCTGGATAAGTGGAAAGACTACCTGGACGGAAGATACTGGGAAAGCCGCGACGAGATATTGTCCGGCTGGGTGGGCGAGTGGCTCCAGGATGCCGCGATCCGCTCCAGGGTGATCTACGATTGGGTGAAACCGGGGCAGGATTTGGACGAAAGCTTTTATTCAGATCCGGAACACGAAGCGTTGCTGTCCTATTTGTTCGCCGCGTCCTCATACAGGCTTGCGCACATTCTCAATACGTTGTTTGACCCTGAATATCGTGGTTTATGAAAAGAATCATCTTCATCGTCTGCCTTGCCGTATGGGGAATCATCCTGAACGCCCAGAGCTTTGAATCCGTCCGGGCCAGGGCGACGGAAAAGGGAACCGTCCTGCCGAAGGGCACATCCGTGGAGGGTGTCATCATCAGCGATTATCATTCGCTCAATATGGCGCAGAACCCGCAGGTGGCCTGGAACCGGGTGGAAGGGCGGATGTGTTATTCGACCGGATACCTCCAGAGCGAAGACGGCAAGATGGGTTTCCGGATCCTGTTCAAGGACCTGTATGACAACAGGGTGCCCCGCTTCAGCCGTGTGCGGATCGATCTGGAGGGATGTGAAGTTACAAAGGAAACCACTCCCGAAAGATATACCCTTTCCGATGTTCCCCTTGATGCTGTCAAGGTACTTGGGGAAGCCGTTCCTGTCGCAAAGAAACGGCATATCGGGGAGCTGACGGAGGCAGACCTCTATACCCTGGTGACCCTGGAGGATGTGGAATTTCTCTCCAAGGAAGGGTCATATACCAATATCCGCGAGTTCTACGTCCAGTCAACCTGGCTCAACGCCTTCAAGAAACCCGCGGATTCGGACTGGTTCGACGAAGCGGGACTGTATGTCCGGGACAACCGGGGAGATGCCCTGTTCCTCCCCGTAAATACCGTGTGTGACTGGCGCCGCCGGGGCGACCGGATGCCTTCCGGGGTGGGAAGCGTCACGGGCATCGTCGTCAGTGAGGAGCTTCGCAGAAGCGGCCTCCCCGGCCCGTTGCAGCTTCGCATAGCCTCGCCTTCGGATGTGGATATCCCGATGGACGGAAGTTCTTCCTACGAACTCATCGCCTCCTGGGACTGGGACCGTAATTACTATTACACCCTGAACTGCGAGAGCGGACCGCGCAAGTGGCTGGAAAAGGTCCGCATCGATGCCGAGCGGGTTGCTCCCGACAAGGGAACCGGCTGGCTTTCGGTGACGGTCCCGGCGCAGATGGGCCTCGACAAGGACTACAACGCGCGCTGTGCCCGCGACGGTCTCAACGCCGGAGAGGGGAACAGGGAGTGCGCTGCGATTGTTTACGATACAAAGCCGCTGGACTGGTTCAACGGCGGGGCCGTACAGATAGAGACATCCACGAAAGGGTTTTCCGGAGAGGGGCTTGCCGTGGAGTTTACCTGGCTCTCAGGGTATGGGACTATCGAATCAGCCTTCGGTTATCCGGCCCATTGGAAGATTGCGTACTCGCTGGACGGCACCCATTACGTGCCCGTGAATCAGACGTTCTTTCTCCGGCCGCTTGCGTGGTCTGACAGAACGCCAGTGTCCTATGATGCCGCCGTCGGCTTCACGGAAAACGCCGTTCTGCTGCCAGCGATGTTGCTTGGACAGGAGAAAGTGTTCATCCGTCTGATCCCGGCAGACCGGGTTGCCGCCGCCTTCCACGCCGATCCGTCCGAACGGATTGACACCGGCCGCCCGGAAGAGACCGGGAGTTTTGCATTGAAGTTTGGCAGAATTGCCCTTAAAGCATTGAAATCAGGTGAATAGACTTTATATATCCTGCTTTGTCGCTGCAGTCTGTGCACTCCTTTCGTGCACCAAACCCGGCGTGGCTCCCGAGGATGACGGTGCGGGTCAGCCGGCGTCCTCTCTCCGTGCGGACCTGTTCGACCTTACGGTCTCCTCAAAGGCTCTCGGAAGTGACTTTTCCCGGCATCACTGCAATGTAGTGACGAATACCGGTTTTTCTCTCTCGGCCTATTACAAGGATGTGTACAAAAGTTTTGTCGCGGTCTTTGGGACAACGCCCGGTTCAACGGTGGGAAGCGGATACTATCGGCTGGATTATACATCCGACAATGAACTGCGGGAGAAGCTCTCAGGAGGTTTTTCCATCGAAACGGTTTTCTGTGCAGGCGCCCTGCCTTCCGGGAAGACGGATGCGGCGGTCTTTTCCTCGGTCCAGGATGCCGGTTTCGGTATCGGAGTGACATCCGGAACGTCGGGTAACCACATTTGCTTCGAGTTGTATGCCGACAGGCATTATACGCTGGATTCCGGCATCACACCGGTTCCCGGTTATTACTACCACGTGATTGGACTTTGGGACAAGGATCTTGCCAGGGCGCGTCTTTATGTGGACGGCGTATTAAAGGCGGAAGCCAGTGCCGGCGGTGCGCTTTCCCTGCCTTCGGATCCTGCCGGCAGCTGGTTCTGCATCGGCGGGGACAGTTCATCGTCCGTCAATTACGCGGAGCGGACGTGGCAGGGAGAAGTGGCGGTGGCCAGGCTGTGGGGAAGGCCGCTTGATGCAGATGAAATCACGTCGCTCTATGAGAAAGTTAAGAACAACAGGCAGGTCCGTTCCACCATCAAACTGACCGATGTCGCATTTCTCAGCAATTGCCAGGTCGGGGTCCGGTACAAATATCACGTGTATGCGAAAGGGGTTGCCGCCGGCGACGTCCTGGTCCTTCGCAACGGAGCCCGGGAGATTGCCTGCGAGACCGGTTATGCGGCGGGCCACCTCACCGCGACCATTCCGGCCGATCTGGTTTCAGGGATATGGACATTGTGGCTTCGTAGGGGAGAGGAGGAAAAACTCCTCGGAAATGTGACTTTCAAGGTCTCGTCCAATCCTCCGCTTCCTTCTTTGACGAAGGTTTTCGCCCACAGGTGCGTCCACGACAACAGCGCCGGTCCCAGCGAGAATTCCCTGGAAGCGCTGAAGAAGACACAGACTTATGGGGTCTATGGGGCGGAGTTTGATGTATGGATCACCAAAGATGGATTTGTCGTTGTCCATCACGATGCCGCCATCGGCGTTTATACCATCCAGGACAGCAACTGGTCCCAAATAAAAAATATAAAGCTCTCGTCCCGCGGAGAACATCTTCCGCTTCTGTCTGAGTTTCTGGACCAGGGGCTGACCGTCCCGGGCGTCATACTCAACTTCGAGATAAAGAAACACAGCACAGCGGCGCGGAACCAGGCCTGCGCCGACGCCGTGGCCGCTCTGCTCATTGAACGGAATATGGCCTCCCAATGCCGCGTGATGTCCTATAGCACCGAGGCCTTGGAAAGGCTCCGGAGCAAGATACCATCACTCCAACTGGACTATATGGGAGGTGACGACCCTTCCGTTCCGATCAAGAAGGGATACAACGGCATCTCCTACAATATGAACCTGCTGAGTGCCAATCCCGGCTGGATTGAACTCTGCCACGCTTCTTCACTGAAGGTCTGCACTTGGACTCCGTCCACGGAAGCGGATCTGATGACTTTTATCAATCTCGGAGCGGACTTCGTGACAGTCAATAAAGTTGACCTGGCAAAAACGGTCACCGGCCGTCCTTATATCAGCCTGCCGTAGGAATTTCGTATATTTGTCATTGCTCGGACAACAAAAATTAGCTTTGTAAATGGACAGACGTGACTTTCTGAGAGTATCTGCGACAGGGCTGGCCTCGCTGGGACTGGCATCGGTCGTTCCCGCACCGCTGGAGGCGATGGGCCGCGGGAGCCGGAAGGACCGGGAATACAATATCATCATCCTCGGCGACACGCACTACGATGCGGAGCCCCCGAGCGTCTACCATTCCCACTACGATGAGAAGGTCGAATGGCTCAACCGTGTCCAGCGGGCGGAATTCGCCCGGAACGGCGAGATGTGGCGGGACCGCTGTCCCCGTCTGCTGAAACGCGCGGCCTGCCTGGTGGATGAGAATACCCGACAGGTGCTGCATATGGGCGATCTGGTCCAGGGCGACTGCGGCAACGGCGACGTGCATCGGAAGATGCTGGATGATGTGATGAACTATTTCAAGGAGGCCTTCGGCGGCGATCTTCCGCTGGTGATGGTCGTCGGCAATCACGATATCCGCGGAACCGATGCCAAGAAGGTCTTCCACGAGTATATGCCCGCCCGGATGAGCCGGGAACTGGGGCTTCCGGTCAGCAAGACCACCTTCTCCTACACCATCGGGGACGATGCATTTCTGGCCATCGATTTCAATGATCCGGACGATGCGGAGGTGGAGAAGATGCTGAAGGACACGGAGGGCTGCCGCCACACATTCGTCGTGGTGCACGGACCGGTCTTCCCGTATGACGGTGCTTCGTGCCGCTGGTTCTACCACGGCAAGCAGAAGGAAGCCCGGCTGCATTTCCGGCAGGAATTCGCCCGCCGCAACGCCATCGTGCTCTGCGGCCACG
>OCVV012857270.1_pt1 | contig 26928 bp, 22 predicted proteins | sample 1539721 | NCBI WGS metagenome assembly OCVV01 (sample SAMN02144230, study PRJEB22623) | gut metagenome | biome: sheep rumen | host: Ovis aries | place: New Zealand | reverse complement strand
TAACTGAACCGCTCCTTTGGATTCAACTAGTTGCCGAGGGCTCGTCATCGAAATGGCGAGCCCTCGGCGTTGCGATGGCGAGCGCTCGCCATGTTAACGTTGAGGGCTCGACGTTTCAGTAAAATCAAAGGAATCGTTCAGTGAAATCGTAGGAGAGAATCAGGAAAAGCGAAGAAATGAAGAACAAAAGCCTCACCCCCACCCCTCTCCAAAAGGCGAGGGGAGTATAATTAAAAATGAAGAATTAAGAATTAAGAATTAAGAACGAAAACGATAACTACCATCCGGATGGAGGTAAAATACATTCTTAATTCTTCATTCTTCATTTAGCATTTCATTTCATTCGGTGCACACCTGTTGGTGGTGGAGGAGGCACGGCTCCAGGTACGGGTGGAGCCATTTGCTGTTGCATGTGTCTTTCACGTGAACCAATGATTATTGATTTGAGCAAATAACCGAAGTCGATGCCACCGATTTCGGTTTTTGATTTTCCAACTTTCACGTATGGACGAATAATAGGGTCGGTTTCCCAACGCCCGGTGAGTGGGCTGAAATAGCGACGCACACCCACTTCTGTGCGAAAGCGGGAACTGATGCGAACATTGGCAAAACCGCCATATTCGCTCATGTTCATATAAGGATACATGGCAGGACCCACCATCGGTGTGTTGCCGTAGTAAGTGCCAAAGGCATGGAGGGAAATGTAGGGACTGAGGCGATAACCTATATTTCCTCCCACACCAAACTGCTTCTGCAAGGAGAACTGTCCAGGCATCCAGTATTTGTTTGCCAAGCCCGACACCTCGAACATGAATCTGTCGCCAATGAACTGATGGAAAGTCAAGCGTCCCGACTCCACATCCATCATGCCAGGCATGGTGATGATGGAACCACCCGCATCCATGTAGGCACCTTTCCAAAGCCCTAAGATTGGGGCGCGATTGAAGGAAGGCTTCGCAGCATCGGTCAACATCTTCATTTGCATGCTTCTCGTTGACGAGTCATTATCCTTCAACATGATGGATGACTTGCCGAGTTCCTCCGCTTCGAGCATCGTCTTTGTCATGCTATCCGTCCGCAACGTTTCGGCCTGTTGCAATTCCTTTTGCTCCACATTCTGCACGTCCTTCCCTTCCCCTTCGACCTGAGCAAAGGCAAGCGAAGCGGAAAAGAATGACAGCAGCAGAAACGTGTATTTGAATGAGTCTTGCAACATCTTGCTTTTCTATGAAAAACGTAAAGCGTCCTATTTTGTCACATATCGCCTGCAAATTTATGAATTAATTTTTTCACTATTTTCTTTTTCACAGATTTTAATAGACGCAAAAGGAGAGATCTATAATTTGCTCCTTATTTCTTGTCCCTATCTTGGCTAAAATACCTGTTTTTGCATATTTTCTCTATAAACACCCATTATTTGGAAATCTTTTCGTATATTTACACCCAAATAACAAGTAATTATGAGTCCAGTATTCCGACGCGAGAACGAATATACATTTAAGATATACTCCAATGAGGAGGAACGAATGCACATTCATGTGCTTTATGACCGACTGGAAGCCAAGTTCTGGCTGGAGCCACACGTGGAACTGGCTAAGAATTCGGGTATTCCCGAACATAAGTTAAACGAAATAAAAAGACTCGTAGAGAAATATGCAGACAACTTCAAAGAACAATTCCGACAGCACATCGGCAAACGTATTGATGATTAATGCGCAGGGCATCATGCTCTCCGTGCTTGGTCATGACTATTTCCTGTCATACAACCGCATCCCGTGGATGCAAGATGCACCCATCCGGAGCGTGCTAAACGTGCAGATGAGTGGTCCTGATGCCATCGAGTGGCCCGATCTTGATGTAGACCTCGAAATCGATAGTCTTCGCCATCCCGAACGTTATCCGCTTGTCATCAAGCGTAATGCGCTAGACTTTGTGTGAGTGAAAGAGAAAGCGTTCCTTTATCTGTGCGTCCCGCTTGCGAAACAATCCCAATAGCATTGTTGGCTTCAATCCAACGAGTAGGCGAAAGGGTGAAAGCATTCAAACCTACTTCTTTTCTAACCCCCTCAAATTCGAGGGGATTGAAATTTGGGTTGTGAAGAGTCTCCCAAATTCCGAGAATCAGTTTTTCAGAATGCCGGAGTCGGAATCGGAGTGGTTGAAACGTTGGGTTGGGGATTGATACTTGCGACCTTGAGAGAAACGATAAGTGAAAGTGAGGGTGAGGAGGTTGCCATAGTCCGTGGAGCGGGAGGTGAACTGCTTGTGCACATCGCGATTGAGGACAAGGGTGCGACTGCCTAAATGGTTGGAAGAAAAACAGCCTTGGCAGGCAAGGGAAAGGCTCATAGCCTTGTGCTTGTAGGTGGCAGAAAGGGTGAGGTCTGAACCATTGACGCCATTCGATTCGCCTTCCAAGAAGCGGTAGCCGTTGTCGAAAGAAGCATCGAAGGAGAAGCGTCCCACGTAGGCTTGGAGCATGGCTTGGTAGTTGCAAGCGGTGTAGCAATGCGTGTAGTCGTCGCCGTAGTTCCACATGCGAGCCAGCATGATGTTGAAGGTGGCAATGAGGTGGTCAGGGATGATTTGATAATTGGTGTAGTTGCTAAGATAGAAGAACTTGATGTCGCGCTGGTTGGCACGAGTGAAAACAAAGAGATTGTCGGGGTTACGGTAGATTTTCTGCATGTAGGCATGGCGGTTGCCACGATAGAAGGCTGAGAAGGAATTATAGAGATGGGGCGACTCATAGTCGAGCGAAAGGGTATGCTCCATCTGACGACAAGAACGGCAGTCAGGATTGCCCAAGTTAACTTCCCGTTCGTTCCGCATCACTCCCACATCGCTTGTGGCTGCCAAGATGGAAAGATAGGGCTTATAGGAGAAATCGTAGTTCAAGGCCCAGAAGGACGACAGCGGATAGGAAAGGCTCAGCTTGGAACGGAAAAACTGATTGTTACGCTGATAGTTTCCTTGGTGATAGTGCTGATGACACATCCCAATGTTTGCTACGTATTGCAACTGAGCCAAACTTCCTTGGATTTGGGTGAAGACATTCACGTCACCACGACGTATGCCTGTCTGAGCCACGGCAGAACCCGTATAGCGATTGTCGGTATATTTCTGATTCCATTGCAAGCCTGCGGAGAGATTGAAAGGCTTCAAATGATTCTCATAGAGTGCTTCTGTCTGGAGTGAATAGGCGGAACCATCGGTATGGAAAGCATAATCGTTGTAGGAATAGTCGTAGTCAGAACCAATATAAGTACCCACGGCATTGAGGGTAAGGGACTGACGGGGAGTGAGATGGCGAAAGAAGTAGATGTCGAGTGCAGGAGATGCGGACTTATCAGGGGAATTAATGTCAGCGTAAGAAAGACCTTCAGGCGTGGAAATCTCCCGATGAATTCGGGATTTTTTGACATCTGAGAGTTTGCCACGGAGAGTCGTTTGGAACACGCGGAGAGAGTCGCTCAGGTTGTAACGAAGCTGAAGATTCTGACCGAGTTGTTGAGTATGATGTGAGAGGTCTCTGCGCTGCACATGATAGATGGAGCCATCCGCCAGTCGATAGTCTGTCTGTTCTTCGTTTCGAGTTCCCTTCAAATTGGAATAAGCGAGATTGTAGTCAATGCTCCACTCGCTCTTCCCTACATTATATTTGCCATAAACCATATCATTATTGATGAGGGAGGTGATGGACTGAGCGATGCGAGTGCCTAAAACATATCCACTTTCAGCACGGCGCGTGATGATATTGATGACAAAACCGAGGTCCTCTCCATAGCGCAAACCAGGACGGTCGATGTATTCCACACGCTGAACAGCCTGTAAGTCAAGCGATAGGAGGTCGTTGGTAGAAGCAACGACATCGTTGATACGCAGTTGCACACCTCCCATCGTGGCAGGTGCAGTAATCGTCATCGCCACCTCATTCACTGTGAGGTAAGGCAACGACAGTTTGGAAAGGAGACTGAAGCCCGAGGTGGAACTCTCCAACTGCTGCGATGTAGGGAAAAAGATTTTGCGGTCGGGTTTCTCCACCACTCGGGCTGAATTGATTTTTACCTCATCGAGTTGTACTGACTTTTCGGACTGAGCCGAAAGAGTGAAAAACGAAAAGTGAAAAGCGAAGAATAGAAATAGCTTCATCATAAAATTGTTGATAATAAATTAAATTTGATGCGGCAAAAGTAGGGAAAAGAGGAGAAGAAGATGCAAACATCGGCTGACAAGAAACTGACATTTCACTGACATTGAGAAATTTCGGACATATTTGGTGAGAAATTCCTTGGTGAATTCGTCGTTTTGCTGTATTTTTGCAGTGATATGTCAATTTTCACTATTCACTTTTCACTTTAAACTCAAAAATGTCTCCTCGTTTTGCCATAGTGGTTTTCAGTTTGTTGCTCTCGTCGGCCTTGCTGACGGGATTCGGAAGTTATCAATTGACAGCTCTCGATGTGAAGATGGATTTGAACCAAGCCTTGCAAGAGGCATTGGCTCAGCAACAGAGCGAACAGATAGTAGTGACGGACACGATTCGGGATTTCCGAAACCACATTTCCATCAGCGAATTGAGGGATGTGGCGTATCTGTCGTTCAACATGACGGATGGCGAGCAATTGAAAGTGGATTGGAACGTGAAGCAGAATGTGGCAACGATTTTCAGTTTGTCGAATCAGAGATATTCATTTGCACTAACCCTCTTGGCAGTGCTTTGGGCTTTGTTCTCTGCTCGCTATTTCCGAAAAAGGGAGACTCAAATGCTGGCTCGGCACTTTGTGACAATAGGCAATCTGAGTTTCGACCCCGAACGACAAAGGTTTTTGTGTGGTTCGAAAGAAGTGAAATTCACACCTATGCAACAGCAAGTGATGGAGATGTTCTTCGCAGAGGATAGTCATCGCTTGAACCAAACTGACATCTGCCAAAAGCTATGGCCCAAGAAGGACGATGCCAACGAAACGCTCTATACGCTGATTCGAAGACTGAAAAGCGTGGTGCATGAGCAGACCGACCTCGACATCGAAGCGGAGAGAGGGAAAGGGTATCAGTTGAAAGTGAAAGGCCTCACCCCCAACCCCTCTCCAAAGGGCGAGGGGAGTAGAATGAAGCATTAGCTCAGTGAAGCCAAACCTAAAACCAGCACGAAGTGCCTTGAAAAATGAATCAAGGATTTAAAGGATTAAAAGGATTCTTGAATCCAAAAACTTGAAACCTGAAACTTGACACCAGTACAAAGTGCTTTGAAAGTGAAAAATTAAAAAGTAAATAATAAAATATGAAACTAATCTCATGGAATGTGAATGGGCTGCGTGCCTGTGTGGGAAAGGGATTTGAGCAGGCTTTCCTTGAACTGGATGCCGACTTCTTCTGCGTGCAAGAAACGAAGATGCAAGCGGGACAGCTCGACCTGGAATTCCCAGGTTATCGCTCGTACTGGAACTATGCCGAGAAGAAAGGCTATTCGGGCACTGCCATTTACTCGAAGCATGAACCGCTGAGTGTGCAGTATGGCATGGGCGTGGAGGAACACGACCACGAAGGGCGCATCATCACTTTGGAAATGCCAGAGTTCTACTTGGTGACGGTCTATACCCCCAATTCACAAACCGCAGACAAGCGAAAAGACCCGAAGCGATTACCCTATCGCATGACTTGGGAGGATGCCTTCCGCGGATTTCTTCTGAAACTCGATGAGAAGAAACCCGTCATCGTGTGTGGCGATATGAATGTGGCGCATGAGGAAATCGATATCAAGAATCCGAAAACGAACCAATTCAGCGCAGGATTCACAGACGAGGAACGCGAGAAGATGACAGTACTCCTTGATGCTGGATTCACAGACACATTCCGATATTTCTATCCAGAGAAGGAGGATATGTATTCGTGGTGGAGCTATCGCATGAATGCTCGCGAAAGAAATGCAGGGTGGCGCATCGACTACTTCCTCAGTTCGAAGCGCTTCGACGCTCAACTTGTGGATGCCAAGATTCACACGGAAATCTTTGGCAGCGACCATTGCCCAGTGGAACTGGAAATCAAATAGAGTGAAAAGTGAGAAGTGAAAAGTGAGAAGTGAAAAAGAAAAATCAAGAACTAATCAACTAAAACAGAATAACATGAAAACAAAGAGATTTATTTCAAGAATCATGGTGGCTTTGGCTGCCGTCATTTTTGTTTCGTGCGGTACAACCAGCACGGTTCCTATCACAGGTAGAAAGCACAAATTGTTGGTGGATGATGCTCAGATGCTGAGTTTGAGTAGCCAGGAATACACCTCGTATATGAAGACAGCCAAGGCAAGCACGGATGCCACCAAGACAGCACAAGTGAAGCGTGTGGGTCAGAATTTGGCAAATGCAGTGGAGACTTATCTGCGCAATAATGGTTTTGCCGCTGAATTGAACAACTTCAAGTGGGAATTCAATTTGGTGCAGAACAAGAGTGCCAATGCATTCTGTATGCCAGGCGGAAAGATTGTGGTGTATGAAGGTATTCTGCCACTCACACAGACCGACGAAGGACTTGCTATCGTGCTGGGACACGAAATCGCTCACGCCGTGGCAAAACACAGTGCTGAACAGATGAGCAAGGAAGTGCGTGCTCAGTATGGTGGTCAGATTCTCAGCGGAGTTCTTTCTGCAACAGGTGTCAGTGCCAATACGACTAACGCAGTGACTTCGCTTTATGGATTGGGTAGCAGTCTTGGACAATTGCACTACTCACGCAGCAACGAAAGCGAAGCTGACTGGATGGGACTGGTGTTCGCAGCTATGGCAGGCTACGACCCTAACTATGCCCTGACGTTCTGGCAGCGCATGGCACAGGGTTCTCAGAGCACTACCCCAGAATTCTTGTCGTCGCACCCAAGTGATGCTCAGCGCATCAGCGACATTCAGAAGCACCTGCCTGAAGCCATGCAATACTATCAGCAAGCGAAGGGAGGCACCACAACGACTACAACAACCACGAAGAGTACGAAGAAAGCTTCGAAGGCTTCAAAGGCTACCACCAAGAAAACCTCAGGAAAAGGATATAGCTTCTCAACGAAGTAGTAAGCCTCACCCCCAACCCTTCTCCAAAGGGCGAGGGGAGTAGATACTCAAGCAAATAAAAGAGGATGCATGTGGGTGCACCCTCTTTTCCTTATATATCAATATATATCAATCGGCATGAACATCGACGGACAAAACATATTTCTGCGTGCCATCAGGAATGAGCACAAGGCTTCGAATGATGATGGCTATCCGTTCAACCTGCCTGTGGTGCGCGAACTGAGCACGTTGGAATTTCACAAGAGCGTGACCTACATTGTGGGTGAGAACGGTTCGGGCAAATCGACTTTGCTGGAAGCGATGGCTGCTCTCTTGGGCATGAACCCTGAAGGAGGTAGCAAGAATTTCAGGTTCAGCACCATGCCCACTCATTCGCGCCTGCATGAGGAATTGCGTGCCATCCGTGCCGATGTGAGCTACAGAAATGCGTTTTTCTTTCGAGCGGAAAGTTTCTATAATGTGGCTTCCGAAGTGGATAGGTTGGGACCTGATTTGCTGAAGAGTTATGGTGGTGTGAGTCTTCATAAGCAATCGCATGGCGAGAGCTTTATGGCGCTTTTCAATCATCGTCTGAAAAGCCGTGGACTCTATATCTTCGATGAGCCCGAAGCTGCCCTTTCCTACATCAATCAACTGCGATTCCTGATTTGGATGAAAGAAGCCGTGACGGAAGGTTCCCAAATCATCATCGCCACTCATTCGCCCGTCATCCTCGCCTACCCCGATGCCGACATTCAGGTGGTGGAAGAAGGAAAACTGAAAAGCACGTCATACGAAGATTGCTATATTTACAAAGACATGAAGTCCTTCATCCTGAACAAGGACGGGATTGTGAAGGAGCTGTTAAATGAGGAATGAGGAATGAAGAATGAAGAATGAAGAATGGCTTCGGCAAAACCGAAGCGCACGGTGGCTGAGGAATGAAAAAAAATTTTCATAAGAAGAGCGAGATTCTAAATGATTTTTGTAATTTTGCAAAAAATAAATGAATTGTTAGAAACCACTTTAATATAAAAAGAGACATGAAAAGGAATGCTTTATTTATCTTCCTCTTTTCTCTTGCTTCCATCATGGCTAACGCACAATGTAGATATTGTAATTCTTATGAGGATTACGTCGAAGGGCGTTGGCAGCCATTAGACACCATCTACTGCAAAAGTCACAGTATGAGTCATCAGGTTTGGGTAGGAGGCAGTGACTACACGCTGACTACAGGGAACAAAACTACTGATAAAATTTTGAAAAATGATGCCTTTGCTGTGATGCAGGGCGATACGCTCTATGTGAACTTCCGAAACTTGCGATACGAAAAGGCTCGTTTTGGTAATGGATACGCAAAGGCAAGATGTATTGGTCGTGACAGCCTTGTTGTTGTCAGCAGAATTAATGGCAGCGAAGCTCAGGAAATGGGTAATTTGGGCTATGCGTTCGGTATTACAGGTGCATACATATCTTCCAAAAAACAGGTTCAACAACAGGTGTGCTACTTGATTTCTCATGGTGCAGACAACAAGGGTCACATTGCCATTCGCTTGATGGATAATAGTCTGATGGACAAGATGCTTGCAAACCGTAAAGATTTGTATGACGAATACCATGTTGAAAAAAACATATCTAAACGCCTATTGGCAACACATGTGCTTCCTATCCTCGAAAAAGGAGGCTTTTTCAGTAGATGAAATGAACAAAGAGAATCAAAGGGGCGTTTCGGCAAAACCGAAGCGCACGGTGGCTGAGGAATGAAAAATGAAAAAAAGAGTGAAGAATTTGGAAGTGAATGCACTTTCTTCTTTCTTCACTCTTCATTTTATATAGAGAGGAGCGCTTAGCTAATTTGGGAGCCGGCTTTGACGTTGTGCTCCACGGTGGTGACACTGATGGTGCCATCCCAATCTTCGGCGGAGAGAATCATGCCTTCGCTGACAAGACCGTTCTTGAACTCACGTGGAGCAAGGTTGGCAACGAAGAGCACTTGCTTGCCAACGAGCTGCTCTGGCTCATACCACTGGCTGATACCACTGACGATGGTGCGTTTGTTGAGTCCGTCGTCGATGAGAAACTTGAGGAGCTTCTTCATCTTTGGCACTCGCTCACATTCAAGGACAGTTCCCACACGAATGTCGAGCTTCTGGAAATCGTCGAAACTGATGGTTTCCTTGATTGGGTTTGCCTTTGCGTTGGCTGCGAGGTTCGCCTTGCGAGTGGCTTCCAGTTTGTCGAGCTGGAACTGGATGACATCGTCTTCAATCTTTTCGAAAAGGAGAGATGGCTTGGCGAGTTGCTTGCCAGCAGGGAGCAGTTCGGTGCTGCCGAGGTCTTCCCAACGGAACGATTCCATATTGATCATCTCGCGGAGTTTCTTCGACGAGAATGGGAGGAATGGTTCGAAGGCAATGGCGAGGTTGGCAGTAAGCTGGAGGGAAATGTAGATGATGGTCTTCACACGCTCTGGGTCGGTCTTGATGACCTTCCAAGGCTCTTCGTCGGCAATGTATTTGTTACCGATGCGAGCCAAATTCATTGCCTCTTTCTGCGCATCACGGAACTTGAAGTTGTCGAGCAACTTCTCCACATCCTGCTTCACATCCTTGAACTCGTCGAGTGTAGCCTTGTCGGTATCGGTAAGTTCGCCACATTCAGGCACAATGCCGTTGTAGTACTTCTGAGTGAGCTGAAGGGCACGGTTGACAAAGTTGCCATAGACAGCCACGAGTTCATTGTTGTTGCGAGCCTGGAAGTCCTTCCAAGTGAAGTCGTTGTCCTTTGTCTCAGGTGCATTGGCAGTGAGCACGTAGCGGAGCACATCCTGCTTGCCAGGGAGCTCTTCGAGGTATTCATTGAGCCAAACGGCATGGTTGCGCGAAGTGGAAATCTTGTCACCTTCGAGGTTGAGGAACTCGTTCGATGGCACATTGTCAGGGAGGTTGTAGTCGCCATGTGCCTTGAGCATGGATGGGAAGACGATGCAGTGGAAGACGATGTTGTCCTTACCGATGAAGTGGATGAGACGGCTTTCAGGGTCTTGCCACCACTGCTGCCATGTGCCCAATTCAGGGTGCGCATCGCAAAGTTCCTTCGTATTAGAGATGTATCCGATAGGCGCATCGAACCACACATAAAGCACTTTGCCCTCGGCACCTTCCACAGGAACAGGAATACCCCAGTTGAGGTCGCGAGTCACTGCACGTGGTTTCAGTCCTGTGTCGAGCCACGACTTGCACTGTCCATACACGTTTGGTCGCCATTCCTTATGTTCTTCAAGAATCCACTTTTCGAGCCAAGGCTGATAGTCGTTGAGAGGCAAATACCAATGCTTGGTGCGACGCTTCACGAGCGGATTGCCCGTGTCGGCATTGTATGGATTGATGAGTTCATCAGGCGAAAGCGTAGCACCACACTTCTCGCACTGATCGCCATACGCCTCTGGAGCATGGCAACGAGGGCATTCGCCACGGATGTTACGGTCGGTGAGGAACTGTTGCTCAGCCTCATCGTAGTATTGGTCGCTTTCTATCTCCACAAACTTGCCTTCGTCGTAGAGCTTGCGGAAGAAATCAGCAGCAAACTTGTGATGGATGGACGAAGTGGTGCGACTATAGACATCGAACGAAATGCCGAAGTCGGCAAACGATTTCTTAATCAGATTGTGATAGCGGTCCACCACGTCCTGAGGCGTGCAACCTTCTTTCTTGGCACGTATCGTGACAGGCACTCCGTGCTCATCGCTACCTCCAATGAATAATACGCTCTCGCCCTTCAGACGAAGATAGCGTGCGTAGATGTCGGCAGGCACATAAACGCCTGCGAGATGTCCGATGTGGACAGGGCCATTGGCGTATGGAAGAGCCGATGTAATCAGCGTTCTCTTAAATTTGTTTTCCATTTAAGTCTATGTTGTTTTTGATTGTTTCGGGGTGCAAAGTTAGTCAAAATCAAGAAGATAATCAACGATTGGGAGTGAATAATTCCATGCAAGAAGGAATTTGGGTGGGGAAATCCCTATCTCGTTTAGGGAAATTTGCCCCTCCATTTAGGAATAATACCCAGAAAGTTTGCTTAAACTGTTGTAATTTTGCAGCGTCAAAGAATCACAAAGAGCAGGAAAGACACTCCAACGGGTGAAGAAAAGTAGCCTCAGAAGTGAAGCTCTAAAGTAAGAGACACTCCAAAAGTTGAACAATCAAAAATAACAAGAATATGAAGACTAAGACTTTACTCGCAACAATGCTTTTCGTTATGGCAACCGTAACTGTTAAAGCACAGCCAATGAGCTACTACGCAATGCGCGACAACGCACGTTTCCTCACCGACCGCATGGCTTACACCCTCGGTCTGACGGAACGCCTCATTGACGACCTCTATATGATCAATTACGATTATATCTATGCAGTGAACGACTATCTGGATGACATCGCCTACGGTTATCACTACGATGACTACATGGCTATCCTCGCTGCACGCGACGCTGCCATCCGCTTGCTCCTCACTCCTTACCAGTGGACTCGTTTCATCACTTACGACTACTTCTACCGTCCAATTTTCTTCCAAAATGCAAGATGGTGGTTCGGAGTGTACGACTACTTCCCTCGTTCTACTCACTTCTACTTCGGTGTACCTCGTCACTATCGCCACTACCACGGAGGCCACTACTTCGCAGCTATGCGCCCAGTACGTGGACACGTAGGTCCAGGTCACGGATTTGGTCCTCACGCTGGCAGAATTGGTGACGGATTCAGAGGCAACGACCGCATGCACAACGGCAACCACGGAAACATGCGTGGCAACAACAATAACAGAGGTTACCACTTCGACACCAGCCGTGGTGGCAACAACAGAAACAACGGCGGAAATCGTAACGACAACGTACGTAACGATCGCAATCACAATGGAAATCACAACAATGGTGGAAACAACGGCAATGTGCACGGTGGCAACAACCCTGGCATGAACCGCGGTGGTAGTGGTAGCAATGGAGCTGTTCGTGGTGGTTCTCGCTCAAACTTCAACAGTGGTAGCAATACCCGCACCACTGTTGTTAACGAACCACGCACCATTGAAGTTCGCAATAGTGTAGGCACTTCATCTCGCAGCAGCATGGGTGCCTCCACTCAAAACTCCTCAGTTCGTACCATCAGCTCTGGCAGAAGCAGCAGCCGTCCAAGCACCAGCTTCGGAAGTGCAAGCTCTTCCAGCCGTGCTTCATCTGCAAGCCGCAGCGTTAGCCCAAGTCATAGCAGCCGCAGCGTTAGCCCAGGCGGAGGAAGCCATGGAGGCAGCGCAGGTGTCAGCCGAGGTGGTGGACGTCATTAAAAACTCAGACATCACTCAGAAGAATATATAAGGTAATAAAGATTGTTTCAGGATAACATCACCAGAGGATATGCCTCTCTAAACCTAAAACTTAACGAAAAAAAATCTATAAGGGTTAGTTAGTTAATAAAGAATAGATGATTTCAGTCGTACAACACACGACCATGAACTAATAAAAAAACAACTCTCTTTCTACATATTTTAATTTATTGGTTCTTTTACGGCGATCCCTCGGGAGAAGGGTCGCCGCTTTTTTGTTTCTATGGAGACTAAGAACTATAGGTTCTCAATAACACATAGAGTCGTCTTTCATGTCATCTAAAAAGGCTCAAAGCAAGGCCAGGGCTTCATTCTCATTCTGCTCCATGATTTCGCGCTCGCCTGGTCCCTTGTCATTGATACCGCAGAGATGGAGCACACCATGAATAATCACGCGATGCAGTTCCTGCTCGTAAGGAGACTTGAATCGTTCCGACTGCGAAGCAAACTGCTCGGCATTGGTTCGAACCGTGTCAAGCGAAATGAAGATGTCGCCTGAAATCACATCACCTTCGGAATAGTCGAAAGTGATAATGTCTGTGTAATAATCATGCTGCAGATACTGGCGATTCACTTCCAAAATCTTCTCATCATCGCAAAAGATATAAGCGATGTCGCCTACCTTCTTGCCATGCAGCGCCGCCACCTTCTTAATCCATGCGGAAGTGTCACGACGACGAATCTGAGGAACTTTTACGTTTTCTGAATTATATGAAATCATTGTTTGAGTTATGAGTTAAGAGTTAAGAGCAAATCCTCTATTTTCCTATGCCCAGCACTTTCAATCCTGCCTGATAAATATCTGTCTCAGGATTGACAATCTGATAATACTCCGACATTTCCCAGAGATCACGAGCCAAAAGACCTTTCAGCGTGAGTTTCACCTGAGGAAGTGTAGCTGGCAAATCCTCCTCTTTATAGTCAATCTTTGCCTTCTTCGTTTCAGCAAACAACTGTTCCATCATGTCTTGAGGAACTTCAAACTGGCTGCGGAATTCGTCGAAGGTCTTGTAAGCCTTTTTCAACGACTTGCGATGCTTGTCCATATACTTCAAGCTCGTATTGAGGATGCAGCTTTTGGCGGACATCTGGCGATAGAGCATCGTGTATTGTGTGGTATCGAGTGGCACATACACATCGGGCATAATACCTCCACCACCATACACCACACGTTGCTTGTGGTTGGTCTTATACTTCAGAGAATCAGGGAAAAGCGATTTGAACAGCGAATCTTCACGAAGATAAACGGAATCGCGCTCGTTCGCTGCAACCTTCTCACCCTTGATGAAACGATTGAAGTTGGCAGTCAGTTCTCCACTCTTCAGTCGCTGATTGATGTCGTCGTCATATTCCTTCTTACCGCCCATTTTGTAAGGTTTCTGAATGCAGCGACCCGAAGGAGAATAATAATGCGCTGTGGTGAGACGAATCACGGATTTATCAGGCAACTCGAATGGACGCTGCACCAATCCCTTTGAGAAAGTGCGACGACCAACAATCGTTCCTCTGTCATTGTCCTGAATGGCACCCGAAACAATTTCTGCAGCAGAAGCGGTGTAGCTGTCCACCAACACAACCACTTCGATGTCTTTCAGCGTTCCCTGTCCATTGGCACGAAACTCCTGACGCTGGATGGCGCGACCATCGGTATAGACAATCATTTCACCTTCAGGCAAGAACTCATTGCTCACTTCCACCGCACTTTGAAGATAGCCTCCCCCATTGCCTTGAAGGTCGAGCACCAAGCGGGTCATACCCTTCTCTTTCATGCTATTGACAGCCGTCATAAACTCATCGTGTGTGGTTTGACCAAAACTACTCAACTTCACATAGCCCGTCTTGTTGTCAACCATGTAGAAAGCGTCAAGCGTGTGGACAGGAATCTTATCACGAACAATCACAAACTCATTAATGCCTTTCACACCTTCACGAATGATGCCCAAACGAACCTTGCTTCCCTTCGGTCCACGAAGGCGGCGCATGATTTCATCACGACTCATTTTCACACCAGCAATCGCCGTGTCGTTCACCAACACGATGCGATCGCCAGCGATAATGCCTTTCCGCTCTGAAGGACCTCCCGACACAGGCTGAATCACCACCAATGTGTCTTCAATCATATTGAACTGCACACCGATGCCTTCGAAACTGCCGTTGAGATTCTCCACCGAACGCTCCACATCCTTTGCCTTGATATAGGTGGAGTGCGGGTCGAGCTGTTTGAGCATTCCCTCTATGGCACTATCGACCACCTTTCCCTCAGAAAGGCTATCGACATAGAAATGACTGATGAAAAACTCTGCTGCCTGCACTTTGCGAACCATCTCGGGATTGATGGTGAAGGACTGAGCCTGCACAGCAAGCAATGAACAAAAGGCTATAACTGCCAAGAAAAATCTTTTCATGGGAGAAAATCTTTTACATCTTTGCCATACGAAAGCAATTCACGCACAACGGAACTGCTGATGGCTGAATATTGAGGTTCGGTTATCAATAAAATCGTTTCAATTCCAGTGAGTTTTCGGTTCACATCGGCAAGCATACGCTCGAACTCAAAGTCTTGAGCCGTACGCACACCACGCACCATCGCTGTCGCACCGATACTTTCTGCAAAGTCCGTCGTCAATCCTTCGTAAGAAGCCACATTCACGCGGGGTTCATCGGCATACACTTTCTGAATCTGCGCCATACGTTCTTCCAACGAAAACATCGATTTCTTTCCTGCATTCACACCAATGGCAATCACCACCTCTTCAGCAAACTGAAGGGTGCGGTCCACGATAGACTTGTGTCCAAGAGTGAACGGATCGAAACTACCAGGAAACAAACATTTCATTATTTCTATTATTTTTGAGTTCTCGGAGCTTTCAAAAGCCTCATAGCCAAAGGGAGTCCTCCGATAAAAACTACTCCGCTTCTTCATCCTCAGGTCGGTCCTCCTCGATGACAAGATTATCGATGATGAAGTTCTGGCGCTCCATCGTGTTCTTGCCCATGTAGTATTCAAGGAGTTCCTTTACTTGGTCTGTCTTGCGCAGTGTCACCTGTTCCAAACGGATGTCAGGACCAATAAAATCCCTGAATTCATCGGGAGAAATCTCACCAAGTCCTTTGAATCGAGTAATTTCAGGTTCTGGAGAAAGGTCGGAGATAGCTTTCTGACGGTCTTCCTCCGAATAGCAATACATTGTCAACCAATCGCCCTTATCGTCGGGATGCGTGGTCTCCCATTTCTTCAAAACTTCCTTTTTGATTTTACGCTTACGCTGACGCACACGGAAGAGTGGAGTCTGAAGAATATAGACGTGACCTTTTCGAATCAGTTCGGGGAAGAACTGCAAGAAGAAAGTAATCATCAGCAAACGGATATGCATACCATCCACATCGGCATCCGTTGCAACAATCACCTTGTTATATCGGAGTCCGTCGATACCATCTTCGATATTGAGAGCCGACTGAAGCAGATTGAATTCCTCGTTCTCATACACCACCTTCTTGGTCAATCCAAACGTATTGAGTGGCTTGCCTCGCAGTGAGAACACAGCTTGTGTGTTCACGTCGCGACTCTTCGTGATACTTCCGCTGGCGGAATCGCCCTCGGTGATGAAGATGCAACTTTCTTCCTTGCGGTCGCCACGTGCATCGTTGAGATGAATACGGCAGTCGCGCAGTTTTCGGTTGTGCAGATTTGCCTTCTTCGCACGCTCACGTGCCAACTTCGTCACACCTGCAATTGCCTTGCGGTCGCGCTCATTGTCCTTGATTTTCTGCTCTATCACCTCTGCCACGTCAGGATTGCGATGGAGATAATTGTCCACCTCATTCTTGATGAAATCACCGACGAATTTATTCACCGAAATACCTCCATTGGGTTCCATTGTGAGCGAACCGAGTTTGATTTTCGTCTGACTCTCAAACTGAGGTTCTTCCACGTTGATGGCAATGGCAGCAATGATTCCGCTACGAATATCGGAATACTCATAGTTCTTCTGATAGAATTCCTTGATGGTTCGGGCGATATGCTCCTTGAACGCACTCTGATGCGTACCACCCTGAATGGTGTGCTGACCATTCACAAACGAATGATATTCCTCACCATATTGCTGGTTGGTATGCGTAAAGGCAATCTCGATGTCGTCGCCTTTCAAGTGGATAATAGGATAAAGTGCCTCCGTATCCATCGTGTCGGTCAAAAGGTCCTTGAGTCCATTTCGGCTGATAATGCGGCGACTGTTATAATAGATTTCCAACCCCGTGTTGAGATAGGTGTAATTGCGAAGCATCGTCTCCACAAATTCAGGTTGGAACTTATAATTCAAGAACAATGTATCGTCGGGTTCAAAGAAGATGTAAGTGCCTGATTCCTCATCACTTGGCTTCGTCTCATCACTCATCAACTCTCCCTTCTCGAACTTGGCAATGCGAACTTGTCCTTCGCGATAACTGCGCACTTCGAAGTGGCTACTCAATGCGTTCACCGCCTTCGTACCCACACCATTCAGTCCGACACTCTTCTTGAATGCCTTCGAGTCATACTTTCCACCCGTGTTGAGCATCGAAACTGCTTCAATCATCTTGCCCTGCGGAATGCCTCGTCCATAGTCACGGACCGACACTCGCAAGTCGTCCTCTATGTCGATTTCAATACGCTTTCCAGCATTCATCTTGAATTCGTCGATAGAGTTATCCACAATTTCCTTGAGCAACACGTAGATTCCATCCTCTGCATGGGAACCATCGCCCAGACGCCCAATGTACATACCTGGACGAGTGCGCACATGATCCATATCCGACAAATGTCGAATATTCTCATCGGTATATTCCACAGGTTGCTCGGATACGTTCAAATCTAATTCTTCTGACACAACAATTATCGCTTATTAAATTTTAAGGTGTGTTCTATTAATTCTGTTTTTATTATTTCTCTATTTTGGTGAAATTCCCTTTCGGTTGCTTTTTGTTTTCTGTGGCATCTTTTTGTCATCTTTCTCAGTCACATAGCTCACTATGCTCCCTCAAAAGCTAACAAAAATCTACTCACATAAAATCAAAAATCAATCCGACATAATTAATAGAACCCACCTTAAGAATGAAAATCTCATTCTATCATTATATCATCTTCTTAAAACATCTACGGCGCTTATGAATCTTTGGATTGAAGAATTGCCACTGGCTTTGCACCTTGGTATTGTTTTCCAGTTCCACATTGGTCTCCACCCACTTGTAACCGCCACTGATGAAGTATGGCAACAAATCGTAGAAGAACAAAGCATTCACGCCTTTTCGCTGCCACTCAGGGAGCACAGCAATCAGCATCATCTCGATGTGGTCGGCATGCTTCCATTTCAGTGCCTTCAGCAGATGGAACCAGCCAAACGGGAAGAGCTTACCTTTTGCCTTCTGTAAAGCCTCTGCCAAAGAAGCCAACACGATTCCCACGCCTATCAACTTGCCGTCCTTGTCCACGATGGTCGAAATCAACTTAGGGTCCACAAAATTCAGATACAAAGCCACGTACTGTTCTATCTGCTTTTTCGACAATTCAGAATAGCCAAAAAGCGGTTTGAATGCCTCGTTGATAACATGGAAAATATCTTGCCCGAAAGTATCGCGAATTTGAGTGGCTTTCTTAAACTTGCGAATACCCACTCCGTAGCGGTCCATCACCATTTCCGACACCTTTATCAGACGTTCTGGCACCTCCTTTGGCACGTCCATCCTCACTTCTATCCAGTCGGTATCCTTCTCGAAACCCATTGTTTCGAAATGCTTTTTATAGTATGGATAATGATAGGCAGTCGCCATCGTACCGAGTTGGTCAAATCCTTCAATCAGCAAACCCTCTGGGTCCATGTCCGTGAAGCCCAGCGGACCCTGAATCTCAGTCATGCCACGTTCCTTACCCCAAGCCGTCACGGTATCCATCAATCGTTGACTCACTTCCAAATCATCGATGAAATCCACCCAACCAAAACGCACGGCTTTGACATTCCACGCCTCGTTTGCCTTTCGGTTAATGATAGCAACCACACGTCCCACCACCTTACCGTCGCGAATCGCAATAAACGGTTGGAATTCAGAGAACTCTGTGGCTGCATTCTTGTCTGATAAAGTCTTTGCCAAATCCACATACAAATCTGGCACAGCGTATGGATGATTCTTATAAAGCTCATAATTGAACTCTATAAAACGCTTCATATCTTTCTTCGACTCAACTTTCTTTATGATAATTTCTGACATAAGGAAACACCAAAATTAATGAATAAAGAACTATCTATCACTTGCCATGGAATCGTAGTGATGGCCCTAAAGCAAACGAATCACTACCGCCCATAGGGCGCAGCACATTTGTGCTCTTGCTGCAAAGATACGTAAAAAACTTCGATTTCAACTGAAAAAAGATGCTTTTTACGACTCTTTTTTAGAGTTGTCGCATTTTTTTCAATTAATTTTTGCACAAATCATTAAAAATTCCTAATTTTGGCAACTAATTTGTGGCTTAATGAAGCAACTCAAGTTTCTTGATTTACTCGCCACAACCCATCAAAATGAATATATTCTATTCAGAGAAAGAGAATTAACTAATTAATTTATAATCATAACCGTTAATACACACTATTATGCGCATTATCAAGACATTGATTGCTGTCGCAGCTCTCTTTGCAGGACTCACAGCAAACGCTCAGACAAGTGCTGCCGACCTGGAAGCACAAGAACTTGGCTACAAGCCATACCCTCATTGGTTTATTCAGGTTCAAGGTGGTGTTGGAACAACATTCACAAACCGCAAGTTCACCGACCTCATCAGCCCTACAGCAAGTGTAGGCTTCGGACGTTGGTTCGCTCCTGCTATCGGAGCTCGTCTCCATGTCAACGCATGGGAATCAAAAGGTGGATTCAAGTCCATCGAGAATACTTACAAGTATAAGTATGTTAATTCCAACCTCGACCTCCTCATCAATCTCAACAACCTCTTTGCTAAGAACAATTTCCACCGTCTCAACTTCATCCTCGTGGGTGGTGTTGGCTTGAACTATGCTTGGAAAAACGATGACCTCATCGCCATCAAGAATCTCCCTAAAGAAAGCACAGCCAACGCATGGGGCAAAGGTCAGAACCGCGAAGACCTTCTTAGCCACAACCTCCGTGCAGGCTTGATGATTGACTACAACGTAGCAAAGCATTTCTCCATCGGTCTTGAAGTAGATGCTAACAACCTCGACGACCGTTTCAACAGCAAGTACAACGATGCTGACGACTGGATGGTTACCGCACAGCTCTCTCTCACTTACAAGTTCGGTTTCAAGAAGGCTTCTAAACCTCAGCCTGTAGTAATTGTTCCTCGTAATACTTACGATGAATCTCCACATGTTGACAACGCAATTGTTGAGAAGCCAAAACCTCAAGAACCAAAGCCAGAGCCAGTAGTTGTGAAGGAAGAGCCTCTCAAGGAAACAATCTTCTACCTCATTCGTGAATCGAATGTTGACCCTAAGCCAATCCTCGAGAGGTGCGCAGCATGGGCAAAGAAATATCCTAACAAGACTCTCACCGTTAAGGGCTATGCCGACAAGGGCACTGGTAATCCAAAGATCAACATTGGATATGCTAAGCAGCGTGCCGACAAGGTAGCAGCAGGTCTTGAGAAACTCGGTGTTGAGAAGAGCCGCATCACAGTTTCTTCTTATGGCGACACTGTTCAGCCATTTGCTGAGAACGACAAGAACCGTTGCGTCATCATCGAAGGAAAGTAATTGTTTTTTAAAAGAAAAGGCATGAAATGTAACGCATGTTACCTAAATCTTGGGTCGTTACATTTCATGCCTTTTCTTTTTTTATTAAATGAGTAGTGCATGTCTCGTATTTTTAAAATATTATTTCACCCACGTCATTTTATTATAGTAGGTTTAACCCTATTGCTAATGGTTATTATAAGGATACTATCTTTGAATTTATCCTTTTTAAACCCCATAGTCCGAGCTATCGAGAATTTCTCTGTAACTGACATGTATTACCAAATAGACAAGGATACAAATCAGGCAGACAGTAGCCAAGTCATTACTATTGTTGACATATCTGATATCAAAGACAGAAAAGCTATTGCATTAATGATTGACTCCATCAACAAAGCCAATCCTGCAGAAATAGCATTTGATGTGATTTTTGATGGGTTACAAGGAGATCCAGAAGGAAGCGATAGTATTGCAAGAGTAGTTTCAGAATTACCACATGCCACCTATGCATACATGATGGAAAATTATTCTGATAGCTTACATTCTTTCACCAATTTAAAACGTTCTTTCTTTTTTTGTGATGATCTAAAATTTGAAGGATATGTTAACGTACCTGAGAGTTCCAATGGTTCTGTTGTTAGGACTTTCAGTTTATCAAGAATATTTAAAGGTGATACCATTAAATCATTTCCTTTGCAAATTGCTAATACATATGATGGTAAAGACAGAAACGCTAATGAACCTGATAGAATAATCAATTTTTCACATACGATTTTTCCTGTAGTAAAATATAATCAAATAGGTCAAAATACAGATTTACTATCCAACAGAATTGTGCTGATTGGCGCTATGCATGATATTGTCGATAATCACTATACCCCGTTGCAAAGAATTTCGGGAGTTGAACTTGTTGCTTATACCACTCAAACTCTTTTAGAAAAATCTAATCCTGTCCAATTCTCAAAATTTTGGACTTGGGTAATAACGATTCTTATCATTTTCGCTACAGAACTCTGGCAATATTTATTTGGTAGATATGTAAAAACAAAAAAGAACTTATTCTGTATCTATGCAAGTAAATCGACTATAATTGTCACCGTCTTAACTTTCTTTTGGATGGCTTTTATTACATATCTCAATTTCCTTGCCTTTCAGAAGGGAAGCAAGTCCTTCAATCTCCTTTTGCCACTAATGGGAATAGCATTAGTTGGAGTATCTCGAGATATTGAATGGGCAATTCGTACGTTTCTCATCAGAAAAAATAAACAAAAGCAATTAAATAAAGAATCCTGATATTAGATATATTGAACTATTTCCTCTTTAACAATAATATTACACATAATTATATATATTAATTCCAAATAATTGATTGTTATGAAAGCTTCAAGATTTTTGTTGTTTATTCTGTTTATTTGTTTCTCAACTGTATCTAAAGCTCAAGGCATTTTTGTGTATTCCAAAATTGGTCACTTCTACCATTTGAAGAATAAGCAAAAGGTGGAAATAGAAAACAACTACCAACTATCGGAAAAAGATATACTCATAACACCCTCAGGAGGAAAACTTGTTCTTTTTGACTCTGTGAACAAAAAAGAATATGAAATTCGCACTAACGAATCCACCGTTTCTGTCCGAAAATTATTAAGGGATCAAGAACATACCAGTTTTAAGAATCTAACTGATATTTATTACAAGTGGCTTTGTCATCAAGTGATGCAAAACATCGACAAAATCAAGGGTGAGACTATCCCAACAGCCGTTGTCCGAGAACTTGATATCATAGATGATTCTCTACTTGTAGAACCTGATGATTCCTTAAAATACCTGCCATAGTGTAGGTATCGTCTATTCAACAACTAATCACAGAGCCATGAAATGGATTTTAACTCTTTTTATCTTCTTTGGTATTAGTAGTATTTCCGCAAAAGAAAAAGACTCTGTACAATACTACTTCAAAGAGGCAAAAAAGCTCTATAACCAAGGAAACCATTACAAAGCACTTTCTCTTTTTTTGCTCAGTAAAAGTCATATCGGCTCCAATCAGCTTAGAAAAGAAGAAGATTTTTATCCTCAATTGCTCGATTATATAGCTATCTTGCAAAACGAGCAAGGTAATTATGATGATGCCATCTCATTAGAAGATGAGGTTATTGAATGGTACCAAAAACATACAAGTGACTTTGGAATGATTGGTACTGCCATTAGTAAAAAGGCAGTATTCTATGCTAATAAAAAAGACTTTGACTCAGCCATTATGTATTCCAATGAAGCATCAGATTTCATTAGAAGAAGATATGGCGTGAAGAATCATTTTTTTGCCGTGAACCTCCAAAACACAGCTTCATTCTATTCGCAAAGAGGAAAGAATAAGGAGGATTTCGAATATGCAGTTAGATTAGCAGAAAGAGCTCTCAAATATGAAGACAAGAAGAGTCAAGAATATGCATTGTCATTAAACAATCTTGTGTTTTATTATACTCAAGTAGGAAATATAGCAAAAGCCAATTCTATTACCTTAAAAGCATTACAATGTGGAAAGAAAGCTTTTGGGGAAAACAATATTCAATATGCCGATATCCTAAATAATCAATCCATTCGACTTGCCAACCTGAAAGATTATTCAGAGGCTATTTATTTCTCCAAAGAAGCAAGAGCTATTTACGAAACAGATAGCTTGGCAACACAATCCTTACGTTACGCGAATATCTTAAACCATTTAGGAACTCTTTGCAAACAAACAGAACGATTTGATTTGGGATTAGAAAGTCTTACCAAGGCTGAAAAGATTTATGTACAACATCATGCGGAATCATCACAAGACTATATTAGTTGTATCAGTAATCTCTCTGCTATATACAGAAGAAAAGGCAATCTTGAAAAAGCTGATGAGTTAGCGCATCTTTATGACAACTTAATAAAAAAACCAACAGACGACAATGATTATCTAACCTTTGGCAAATCTTTGTCTGAGCAAGCTTGGATACATGCTGAAAATGGTAACTATGATAAGGCTATTGAATTCGAGGAAAAAGCAAGAGATAAATATATAGAGGCAAAAGACTCTCTTAACCTTGCAATTTCTCTCAACGATTTGTCATCTCACTACTTCAACAAGGGAAAACATGACAATGCTTTCCAATTGTGTAAACAATCCATAGAAATTCTGCAAAGCCTACATGATGCTTCTTCCATTCAAGCTAGAGCATTAAACAACCTATCCATCTATTATTACAAACAAAAAGATTATATAAAGGCTTTAGAGGTAGGTTTGCAAACGGTCAATATGTATAAGCAATCCGGTGACACAATTAACTCTCTTTATCCCAAGGTTCTTGGAAATTTGGCAATGTATTATTTTGTCAATGATAGTATAGACTCGGCTATTCAGTATTCCAATGAATCCTTGTCTCTTTTAATCAACAAACTCGACCAAAATCATCCAGACCTCGTTGCTCTATATTATAATTTAGCTAATTTCTATCTTGTAAAACAAGACCTCAATAATGTAAAACAATTTTTTGAAAAGGCTTTTACGATTCAAACACAACAAGTTAAGAATAACTTTTCCCATCTTACTACCACTGGACGAGAACTTTATTGGAACACTAAAAGCTATATATTCAAAATCGCTCCAATCTTTGCTTTCATGTTGGGAAAGGATTCACAATTAGTTGCTGATGCTTATAATTCTGTTCTTTTCACAAAAGGTATTCTGCTCAACTCTGAAATTGATTTCAAGAAACTTCTAATGAAAACTGGTGATAAAAAACTATATGCAAGATTTGAGCAGTTGGAGAAAATCCATAGACAAATTGACAAGATATATCATTCTGCTAATTATAAAAATGATAGTTTCGTTATTAAGAATATGCAGAAACAAGCAGATGCTATTGAGCGTGAAATTGTCCTTGATAGTAAGGAATTTGGTGATTTCACATCAAATCTCAAAATCACTTATCAGAACATTAAGGAATCTCTTCGTGACGAAGATGCAGCTATTGAGTTTGTTGATATGGATTTAGATAATGGGGATAAAATATATCTTGCATTATGCTTAAAGAAGGAATGGGAACACCCCAAAATGATAGAATTGTTCACGATGAGAGATTTGCAGAAAGAAACCACCAACAACATATCTATTTATGAGGCAATGAAATCCCCTAAGGGAATAAATGAAGTGTATAATAATCCTCGCATAGGAAAGCTTGTTTGGAATCCCATTATTCAATTATTAGGAAAAGATATAAAAAATCTCTATTTCTCTCCTTCCGGCATTATTCACCAATTGGGTGTTGAATATCTCAAGTACAACCAAGAACACTATATCTCTGACCTATACGAAATCCATCGTCTTTCATCCACTAAGTTGTTAGCTCAACCCAAGCAGAACATTCCCATTAAAAAAGCAACCTTATATGGCGGACTTACCTACGATATGGATATTGAAGAAATGACAACTCGACATGACGTATATGAAAACAAACTAAACAATGACATTGCACTTAACGATGTAGATATCCAGCGTTCTCTATTCGATATAAATGAACAAGCTGTGGATTCTCTTATGTCGAGAGGTCTGAGTATTGCTCCTCTCAGTGGTGCCAAGGAAGAAACCACAATCATCAACAATCTTCTTATTTCAAAAAATATTCCTACAACTTTATACCAGGACACCGAAGGTACTGAAGAATCATTTAAAGCATTGAGTGGACAAAACAATACCCTTATTCACATTGCTACACATGGATTCTACTTTTCAGACAAAGAAAAAGCCATGCCAAAAGTACTCAAATCATTTTTAGACGAGAAACTCTCCATCAGTTCTATGGAGGAAACCTCCATGAATCGCTCTGGATTAATGTTTTCTGGTGCAAACAACATTCTTAGAGGAAGGCGGATTCCCAATAAGGTGGAAAATGGTATTCTTACCGCAAAAGAAATATCTATGCTCAATTTTCAAAACCTCGATCTCATTGTGCTTTCAGCATGCCAAACAGGGTTAGGTGAAATAAAAGAAGATGGAGTATTTGGTTTACAACGAGCATTTAAAAAAGCTGGAGCCCACACACTTATCTTAAGTTTATGGAATGTATCTGATAAAGCAACTCAACTTATGATGTCAAGCTTTTATTCAAATCTATTGGAAGGAAAGAATCGTTATGACGCATTTAAGAGCGCTCAGCGTACCGTTCAAAATAGTGAAAACATGTCAAATCCCTACTTTTGGGCATCTTTTATTTTGCTTGACGACATCTAATCCTAAGATTAACATTGGCTATGCTAAACAGCGTGCTGACAAGGTAGCAGCAGGTCTTGAGAAACTCGGTGTTGAGAAGAGCCGCATCACAGTTTCTTCTTATGGCGACACAGTTCAGCCATTCGCAGAGAACGACAAGAACCGTTGCGTCATCATCGAAGGAAAGTAATTTTCTGAGACAGATACAATTAAAAAAGCGAAGGATTCAGCATGAACGAATCCTTCGCTTTTTTGATTTTGGCTACTTTTAACTCCAAATTGAAACACTTTTGCAAAAAAATATCTATATTTGCCCCCGTATAACGAAAATGAATGAATATGGATCAGGTAAGAACCCCATTGAATGCAGCTCAGATGGATTTCCTACAGTTGTTAGGACATATCAAAACTGTGGAGGAATTGGAAGAACTGAGCCAAGTTGTTAGTGACTTTTATGCTCGTAAGGCCGAAGAAGAAATGAACAAACTTTGGGAAACAGGGCAATGGAGCAAGGAAAAAGACGAAGAAATATTGAAAACTCATCTTCGCACACCATACAATTATGCCGAATAAGAAAATTGTCCTTGATACCAACTGTCTGCTTGTTTCCATCTCAAAGTATGGTGAAGCGTATCCTGTTTGGCGTGCTTTCTTAGAAGGTCGCTATACGTTGTGTGTTTCAACAGAAATTTTAGAGGAATATGAGGAAATCATAGCAAGTATGACTACTCCCGATGTGGCTCGTAATGTTGTAAATGCTATTTTGAAACGCAGAAATGTAGAACGTATTGACCCTTATTTTCATTGGAAGCTCATTACAGCAGACCCAGATGACAATAAGTTTGTGGATTGTGCCTTTGCTGCTGGAGCCACCTATATCGTATCAGATGACTCTCATTTCAACGTGCTCCGTCATATCACTTTTCCAAGACTATTGGTGCTCAAACTAAAAGAATTCATAGATACTTTGAAAAATGATATACAATAAGGTATAAGATGAGGTGAACTTTGCTAAGTTGTATCTTTATTTTGCAAGGGATGTAATTCATTAGAAAAACGAGAAAAAGGTGGTAATTGGCCACCTTTTTCTCGTTTTAGGGGATTGTTAGAAGCGAATATAGGGACTGACTGAAGCGCTCCTTTGGATTCAACTAGTTGCCGAGCGCTCGTCATCGAAACGGCGAGCGCTCGCCGTTACGATAACGAGCGCTCGCCGTGTTAACGTTGAGGGCTCGGCATTTCAGTAAAATCAAAGGAAAAGTTCAATGAAATCAAAGGAACAGTTGGCTTGCGCCGAACTAAAAGTTCAGTAAAATCAAAGGATAGTTGCAGAACTTTCAAAGTAAAGTGCCTGTACATTCAAAAAAGAATGCCTGAAAATCGAAGAAATTCAGAGCTATTTGTTAAATAACTAAAATTATTAGTTGAAATAAAAGTTTTTTTAGTTGTATGTGAAAACTTTTTAGTTATATTTGCGGACGAAACAACAATAACTGGTAAAGTATATGAAAAAACTAACACGGAAGGAGGAGGAAATCATGAACCTCTT
>OCVV010273412.1_pt1 | contig 26929 bp, 18 predicted proteins | sample 1539721 | NCBI WGS metagenome assembly OCVV01 (sample SAMN02144230, study PRJEB22623) | gut metagenome | biome: sheep rumen | host: Ovis aries | place: New Zealand | reverse complement strand
ATGATAGTAATCTGACAAATGTTGGATTTTTTGTATTATGATAAGTGTTTAATAGTAATTTTCGGGAATCAAATACAATTTCCTAGTCAATAAAAAAACATGATTTATTTTATAAATCTATCCTTTCAATTTCATTTAGACCATTATTCTTTTTATTAACTTTTAATACAAAATTAAACCTGTTTAATTTAGTAGAAAAATAGAAATCATTCATTGGATAAACATCTTTTTGTTTTTCATCAAAGAATTTAGCACCTGTAGTTAGTTTTAGATGTTCTATCCTGTCTAAAATATCTTCTAGTGGTTTATCCTCTAATAAACTCTTAATATATAAAGCACATAATGTATCTTCTTCAGCTTCATACATAGTTTCGATTCCCATCCCTACTAAAGATACTTCTTCATATCCATTCTTTTTAATATATTCTGCTATCGCTTTAGCGTTCACTAAGCTACCTGTAAGAATAATATCAGCGTTAATCGCACTATCTATCCCTTGTGTTCCTGCACTAGTTGTGTGAACTATTGTTTTACCTTCAAAATCAGCATTTTCTATTTCAGTTGGTGAATTACCATAATCGAATCCACTAAGTTTTATTCCGTGTCTTTCACCAACTAAAATAGAATCCTTATTTTCTTTTTTATATTTATAAGCTAATTCTTTATCACCAACTGCATATAGAATTTTAGGATTTTTATCCATAATATAACATTCTAAAGAGAACGCTCTAAATACATCAATAATAACAGCTACTCCAGTAGCTTTTTTAGCGCCATCTATTAAATTTAATATTTTTATATTCATAAATTAAAGTCCTATTAGTAATTATTAGTTATTTTTTCTACTCTTATCATATTGGTGTTGCCTATTGAACCTCCCACTTTTCCGCCAGTAATAACTATATTATCTCCACCTTTTAATTTTAAGATCTTTACAGTTTCAGCCATAGTATTATTAAATAAATCATCTAAATTATTATAGTTATCAAATAATACAGGAGTAACACCCCATGATAAAGATAATTTTCTATATACTTTTTTTGATGTTGTAGCACCAATTATTTGAACAGGGCATCTAAATCTAGATACCATTCGTGCAGTTAATCCACTCAATGAATTGACAATTATCGCTTTCGCATCAATATCAACTGCCATCTGACATGTTGCGTGGCTAATCGCATCAAGAGTATTTTTATTAATGAAATCAGTCTTTTTAAACCATCTCTTATAATCAATATGTTCCTCTGTATACTCTGCAACTTGAGACATAGTCTTTACAGCTTGAACTGGATATTTACCCATAGCAGATTCGCCACTTAACATTATACATGATGCACCATCATATATCGCATTTGCAACATCTGATATTTCCGCTCTAGTCGGTCTTATATTGTTAATCATTGATTCTAACATTTCTGTCGCAATTATCACACGTTTTCCCAAAAGCCTACATTTAGATACTATTTCTTTTTGAATTGCGGGTACTTCTATATAAGGAATTTCAACTCCTAAATCTCCTCTTGCGACCATTATTCCATCAACAACGCTAGATATTTCTTCTATGTTTTCTACTCCACTACTATTTTCTATCTTTGCTATAATATCAATATTTTCACCACCATTATCATTTAAGAATTTTCTTAAATCTGATGCATCATCCTTGGTTGATACAAATGATGCAGCAACAAAATCTACATCATTTTCAATTCCAAAAAGTAAATCTGTTTTATCTTGTTCGCTTAAGAATTTATTCTTTAATAATTTTCCAGGGAAGTTCATACTCTTTTTATTTGATAATACTCCACCTGTTTTAGCAATAGTTATAACATCATTACCTTTAACTTCTTTTACTTCAAACACAACAAGACCATTGTTAACCAAAATAATATCTTTTGGGTTTAGTTCTTTATTAAATCTTTTATAGCTTACGGATACTTTATTTTCATTTCCTATAATATCATCAATAGTAAAAATAAATTCTTGGCCTTCTTTAATATTAACTAGTCCTTTTTCAAATGTTCCAATTCTATATTCGGGTCCTTTAGTATCAAGCATTATCGCAATAGGAACGCCTAATTCTTCTCTAACTTTTTTAATTAAATTAATCATTTTTAATTGTGTGTTATGATCACCATGTGAAAAGTTTAATCTCGCGACATTCATACCAGCTTTAATCATGTCTTTTAATGTTTTCTCATTATCACATGCTGGGCCAATTGTACATATAATTTTAGTCTTTCTCATAGACACCTCCAGGCGCTTTGATTATATCACAAAAACAATAAAATATTGAAGAGGAACACTTTATATTTAAATAATTATGAATTTATATCTTTAGCTCATCATTATTTAATATTTCATCTATCAATGATTTATATAGTTCTTTTTCTTCAATTTTAATAATAGTAGTTATTCTTTTTCCTGCATCTTTAGAAGATGCGCCACAAAGATAAATTAATTCAGATTTAGTATTATAATCTAAAACAATATATCTATCATGGAACATATCATTATTTTTCTTTGTTGTTAAATTAAATCCAGTATCAGTTTTAAAATCATTAATGAAATTGGAATTTAGATCATTCTTTCCTTTATTATCAGTAAATAAAATAATTTCAACATTAGAATTACAACATTTAAGTAGTTGTAATGTTTTTATATCGATATAATCATCTATTACATAAATAGTTCTTTTAGCGAGTTTATATATTGATTGATATGCAATATCAGCTTCTATCTTTTCACCATTTAATATTAGATAATGTTTATAAGTAGATGGATCTATAAAATTATCCATTACTATTTCTAATTTATTTTCAATCTTTTCAAACCTTTTATCATATGTTGCAAATTTTGATTCAATGTATGAATTTGTATTTAACAACAAATTATTAGATTCAATGATATAGTCTTTCATTTGTTTAAAGGCATCAATTAGTGCTATACTTTGTTTAGTTGCTAAATCGCCTTTTAAAACTGTCATGAGCATATAGATGCCTTGTTCAGTAAATGCATACGGAAGATATACACGTCCACCTTTAATACCTTTTGTTTGCATTATCGTTATCACATTTTGTGATTTCGATATTGCTGAAATTTCTTCAAGAGTTAGTTGAAAACGATATCTTTCAGGAAACTTATCGATATTTCTTTTTACTTGCTGATTAAAGGTTCTAGTCTCATATCCATATATTTTTGCAAGTTCATAGTCAAGCATTACTTTTTCACCGTGAACAACATAGATCATTGATTCGATAGTTTCAGTATTTAATTCAGGTAAAATTATATTATCATTCATAAGTATATATTCTCCTTCTTAATAGGAGTATACCATGACTAATATCAGTTATTAACAATTCGCAATTTGAAAAAATTTCTTAAATTTTTCACTTGACTAAATATAAAAAATACAAAGCAAAAATTGTTCATTCTGTGCTTTGTAGTTTTTATATAATTAATGTCTGTCTTCTGATGAATATACTTCACAGAATCTTCCCGCAAACGATGGCTCAAGACCTGCTTTCCTTAAATGGCTCATATCAGAAAAACCATTCATTCTAAAATACGCAATTCCTTGTTCTCTTTCTTCACTAACAAATGTAGTAACACCAGAAGGAAGACAAACAAAATAATGTGTAATTACTGTGAAAGGTAAATTCATAAGATGGCTCATTAATACACTCATAATTCCGAAATGACAGAAAAATACTATAGTTTCTTTAGATTCTTTTATTACTTTGTAGTTTTTACCATCTCTTTCGTAACCATGTTTTTTTAATACCTTATCTAGTTCAGATATTACTTCATCATAATATTTTTTTATTTCTCCACTTTTGAGTGGTTCTAAATCTAAATATGATTCACTAGATAAATTATGTTTAATAAAATAATCAGGTTTAAAATCCCATGGTATTTGTTCATGTCCATCTACATTTACGTTATGTCCAAATTCTCTTAACCAATCACACATGATTATTTCTTTTTCATCTTTTATTACTGCCTGAGCGGTATAATACGCTCTAGGCATTGTAGATGAATATATTTCATCGAAGTCTTTAGCTGAATACATCTTTCCTAAAGCCTCTGCTTCTTTAAAGCCTTTTTCTGTTAAAGTATTATTTGGATAATCTGGTTCAGCGTGTCTAATAAATACTAATTTCATATTATTTCCAATTATTTGTAAATGTATTTTGAAGGCATGCAGAGCCATACTAATATCATAATAGGACCAGCTATTGGAATAAAATAAAAGAAAACATGATATGGACTCTTTCCACAATCTCTTAATCTTCTAATTAGCAAAGACAGCATAGGAATAATTGTAACAACGTAATATACTGATCTAATATATCCAATTTGATACAATACTTCAGAATATTCAAATGTAACATATAAGCCTGTTATAGCTTCAATTATAGAAAGAATAATAGTAATTATTATATTCATTAAAACTACAAGCCAATATTCTTGTCTACTAGCTTTTCCAGTAAAGTTAAAAGCGTTTTTAAACAAAAGTCCATAAGCTTGAAACATATTAATTGATTCATGAGCATACTCATAATTAGAATAAGTATTTCTTTCTTCACCAGAATGATTAACATTTTCATTTGTGTTCATTCTAGCATTCTCATCATAACTTGGATTATCTAATCCACAGTTTGGACAATATTTCTGATAAGGTTTTAAGAAGAATCCACAATTAAGGCATTGTTCTTCTTTTTCACTATTTAATGTAGAACTATTTAAATCAGCGCCACAATAAGGGCAAAACTTGCTTTCATCATCTATTTCTGCGCCGCACTTATTACATCTTTTCATATCTTTTCCTCCAGAATAATTTTATCATAATTATGATTATAAAACACTTCATTATTATAAGTATAATAAAAATAACTTTTCTTACTATTATATTATCATTTGTTAATTATGATAAAATATAATCATGAACAAAATGACTGATGAAATACTAATTAGATTATCTAATTATCTAAACTTCAATGAAAAAGCAATAACTAAAGAATTGATAGATAATGTTAAAGGATGTGGAGTTGATACTTTACAAGCTTACAAACTATTATTAACTTCTTTTTTAGGATTTGATGATTCTATTATTTTTAAAAGAGACTATTTAGATAAAATGGTTAGTGAAATGGATAGAGATTATTATATAAATAATCCATATTATAAGAATATTAGATTAGAAAACATCAAATATAAAGATTGGGAATTTAAGAATACAAAATATAACGCTTTTGAAGCGTTTGTATATGATGATTTTCTATATGATAATGATCTAGTAATCCCAAGAATAGGATTCTTTAGTAAAGATTATAAATATCCAGGAATATATTATAAGAATAGATTATGGATGAGTGTAACACCAAACGAAATAAATACTATGGCTAATCCAATAAGAAAAGCTAAAGGTAAAGTTCTAACATTTGGTTTAGGGTTAGGATATTTTATCTATATGTGCAGTTTAAAAAGTGATGTAGATTCTATAACAGTAGTTGAAATAGATAAAGATGTAATATATTTATTTAAGAAATATATTCTTCCAAAATTTGAATTTAAAGATAAAATCACTATTATAAATACTGATGCGTATAAATATTTAAACGATATAAATGATAATGAAAATGATTATATATTTGTAGATATTTATCATGACGCAAGTGATGGAATATCTACATATAACAAAATGAAAGATAGCCTTTCAAAATTTGAAAAGACTATCATAGATTTTTGGATTATGGATACAATAAAATACTATTTGAAATAGATTTAGTATACTTTAAATTATATTTTCAAGATATAAAACTGATGCTACACTAAAAGTAGACACAATTATAACAAAAGTATATACTTGTTTTCTTCTTTGCTAGGAGGGCACCTAAAATCATATTCGTGTCGACTAGAATTTTCATTGCTTTTGTAGCCTCTCACTTCTGACTTCATCCAAAGAGACATCTGTCCCATTGTCTGCGATGGCAATCAGGCTTCTAAGGGCAGAGATTTTGTTGTTCTGCGGACTTGATAGTTGGGCAATTACCTTTCCATTCTTTTTAATTAAAATATCTTCCTCATTAACGAGTTCTAGATACTTTTCAAGATTTGTTTTGAATTCAGTTGCTGTAATGATCATAGCGATTGCCTCCTTGTTCATTATCTATTATACTCAATATCGCACTAAAGTCATATAATTCACACGAAATAGAAGAAAATAATTAAAAAATTGCGTTAACCTTTATTATCCTTATAAATATAAAAAGATATAAAAAGACCTAGATGATTATATTTATCACCTAGATCTACTTTTTAGATATATTATTATCAAACATATCATCCAATAGTTTTTTTAGCAAATCGAAATAAAGGTTACTATTATTATCAAATAATAATTAATAATTATTACAGAAAGATATGATTAAATCTATCACTTTAGATACTATTTCTTTTGTTGTCGCAAGGTTGATTCTAAAGAAGTGTTTAGAATTTGCGCCATAAACTTCACCTTTTGATACAATTATACCAGTATCTTTTCTTAACCTATCTACAAATCTAGAACCATCTAAATCATAATATGATGTATCTACTAGTACTAGATATGTCGCATCACCTTTTACTATCTTTAGTTTTGTATTTTCTTCTATTTTCTTATAGAATAATTGTTTATTTTGATAAACATATTCATTCATTTCATCAACCCATTTTTCTTCTTTATTAAATGCGGCTATAACTGGGTCTATCGCAAATGCGCTTGGTTCAGCGACTTCATCGTTATTGATTCCTCTATATACTTCAAATCTTAAATAATCATCTTCTATATAAATAGCGCTACTCATAAGTGCAGGTATAGAAAAACATTTAGTTGCGCTCATCAACATAATAGCGTATTTATTTGAACCTTTTACGCTTAAGTATGGAGTATATTTTAAACCTGGGGTTTTAATATCGCAGTGTATTTCATCAGATATAACGTATACATTATATTTATTGGATAATTCTTTGATTCTTTCTAGTTCTTCTTTACTCCAGATTCTGCCTATTGGATTATGAGGATTACATAGTATTAACATAGATGATAATGGATCTTTCATCCTCTTTTCTAGCTCATTAAAGTCAAGCTCAAAATGTCCATTATTATCATATGTTAAATCACATGAATTAATGAATCTTCCATTATTAACTATTGAATTATAAAAAATATTATAAACTGGTGACATAACAATTATTTTTTCACCAGGTTTTGTTATTCTTCTAACAATAGAAGATATAGATGATACAACACCAGTTGAAAACATCATCCATTCTTTTTTCATTTTAAAATTATATCTTCTATTCCACCAGCTTATATATGATTTAAAATATGAATCTGGTAAATCAGTATATCCATATGTATTGATATTAGCTCTTTTTTTGATTGCTTTAGCGATTGATGGGGCGATCGCATAGTCCATATCCGCTATCCACATTGGTATTTCAGATTCTAGACAATCATATTTACAAGAATAACTATTTTTTCTATTTCCTAATTCATCGAAATTATACATATTATTTAATCCTTAGTCTCGATTATAGTTTTAGATGGATCAATCATTTCTTTATCTAGTATTATTTCACCTATTTTATTAGCGGTAATCTTACCTGATATAGGATTCTTAACACTATCAATATTTGAATCAATATTAGCGTCTATATCTTTACATAATTCAAAACATAAATTAGTATTTAGTAATTTACAGTTTATCATTTTAATATTATCGATATAGCACATGCCTTGTTCAGAATCTATTACACAATTTATAAATGTAAGGTTTTTACCATTCCATCCTAAATATTCACCTATGATAGTTGAATTCTCTACTACTACATCTTCTGTATTCCAGAATGAATCTTTAGAATTAAGGATAGAATTCTTAATTCTTACGTGTTTTGCGCCATCAAAACAGTAGTTACCATTGAGTTTAAGATTATCTATAGAGACATTTTCTGAATTCATTAAAAAATAATCTCCACTTGCGGTAACATTCTTAATATTAACGTCTTTTGTAGTCCATAAGAACTCTTGTGCGTTCGGAATAGTCACATTTTCTAATGTAACATTTTCACATCTTCTAAATTGTTTAGGAGCCGCGATTATAGAATCATAAACACTTATATTTTTTGTATACCACACACCGCTTCTTGCGGTATCTAACCATGTGGTATTGTATACTTTAATATTTTTAGAATACCATAATGGGTATTTCCATTTGAATATGCAGTTATTTAGTTCAATATCGCTACATTCTTTAAGTGGTGATTCACCATCAGCGAATGTAGTATCGATATATTTTATATTGTGCTTGTTATATTCCGCTCTTTCACCTGTTAGTAATTGTTCTTTTATTTCTTTCATTTCTTATTCCCTTCTATATCTATTGGGATTCGAACCCAATTTTATAGCGTCGGAGGCTATCGTGTTATCCATTACACCATAGATACATTATTAATTATAAATTAATTATTTAATTTTTGTATAGAATTTGCTTGAGTTTTGTATAATTAATATTGTAGAGGTGTCTTGTGTACAAAGTATTTTTAAAGAAAAATGAAGAAAAAAGAATATTGAATGGTGAATCATTAATATACGCAAATGAAGTGTTAAGAATTGAAAATAAAGATAAGAATGGTTCGCTATCAGAAGTATATAGTTATGATGGGTTGTTCATCGGAAAAGGATATATCAATCATCTATCTAAAGTTCTTGTAAGATTACTATCTAGAGATAAAGATATGATTGATGATGATGATTTTTTCTATAGTAGAATAAATGATGCGAATAAATACAGACTTGAGATGGGATATAGCGATAACTATAGAGCTGTTTTTAGTGAATCAGATGGACTACCAGGGCTAATCGTAGATAAATATAGTAACTATTTAGCTATTGAAATATCATCTTTAGGAATGGAACTTAAAAAGAATACAATAGTTGATACATTAGTAAAGATATTTAATCCTTTAGGAATATATGAAAAATGTGAAATGAGCCTAAGAGAAAAGGAAGGATTAAAAGATACTACTGGATTATTATATGGTGAAGTGCCTGATGAAGTAATAATTATTGAAAACAATCTAAAAATATCAGTAGATATCAAGAATGGGCAAAAAACTGGATACTTCTTAGATCAAAAAGAAAATAGATATGCATTAAGAAACTATACTAATAATAAAACAGTATTAGATTGTTTTTCTAATACAGGTGGTTTTACTATAAACGCAGCGTTAAACGCTAAAAAGGTAATTGCGGTAGATATATCTAAAAGAGCGACTGATAATGTATTAAGAAATGCAGAGTTAAATAATTTAAATAATGTTGAAGTTATAACTGATGATGTTTTTAACGTCTTAAGAAGATTTAAGAACGAAAATAAAACATTTGATTGTATCATATTAGACCCTCCTGCCTTTACTAAATCCGTATCAGAAATTAAGGATGCGTTAAGGGGATATAAAGATATAAATACTTTAGCTCTTAAGTTAATTAATAAGGGTGGTTATCTTATTTCTTCTTCTTGTAGTCACTATATTAGCCTATCTATGTTTGAAAAGATGTTATTAGAAAGTTCTATTAGCGCTAAAAGGAAATGTAGAGTAGTAGAGATTAAATCTCAAGCAAAAGATCATTTATCTGTCCTTGAAGAAAATAACACAATGTATTTAAAGTTCTTTGTATTAAAAATAGATTAACAATTAAAAAATTCCTAATTTCGTTTTAGGAATTTTTTATTTATTCAGATAAATATTTTTTTAGTTAAGTATCATCTTTAATACAATAACAAAAATGATAAGGTACTAGAAATGCAGTACCCTATCATTGATATTTTAATATATATTATTCTTCTGTAGATTGAGATTCACTATCTACTGTTTCGCTTCTAAATAATTTATCAACGAAAGCGATATGTGTAATACCTTTCTTGTTTAAGATATAGATAGTTACAATAGCACCCAATGATAAAACTAATAATACAGAAAGAATTATAACGATAACGCCACCTGCAGATGGACCTTTACGTTTATTAGCTTCTGCTTCTTTTGCGCTATATGTTTGTTCTGCTTCAGTTAAAACATTATAGTTACTTACAAGTGCTTTTTGTTCAGGAGTTAATGCATCATAAGCGGCTTTTGCAGCATCTATCTTAGCTTTGTTATCTGAGTTATATTCAACAGTTCCGATATTATTAATTAATTCTTTAACTGCGTCAGCTTTTTCATTATTTTCTTTTAATTCAGCATAAGTAGTTTCTGCAGAAGTTAGAGTGTCTAAATTTTTAACTAACACTTTTTGAGTATCTGATAAAGCATTGTAAGCAGCTCTAGCTGCATCAATATTATCTTTGCTTTCAGTAGTGTATTCTACAGTTCCGATATTATTAATTAATTCTTTAACTGCGTCTGCTTTATCATTATCTTCTTTAAGTTCAGCATATTTGCTTTCTGCAGCAGTTAGATTTTCATAATTATTAACTAATGCTTTTTGAGCATCTGATAAAGCATCATAGGCTGCTACAGCTTCATCAATATTGTTTTTGCATTCAGTAGTGTATTCTATAGTTCCGATATTATTAATTAATTCTTTAACTGCATCTGCTTTATCGTTATCTTCTTTAAGTTCAGCATATTTGCTTTCTGCAGCTTCAAGTAATGAATAGTTTTCAATTTGTCCCTGGAGTTTTTCTCCTAAAGCATCGTATGCAGTTCTAGCAGCATCTATCTTATCTTTGCATTCATCACTATATTCTACAGTTCCGATTTGATTAATAAAAGCAGTTGTTTCAAGAATGCTATAATCTTGTTTTGCATATACCAATACATAAACATTACTGATAGAATCTTGTAAACCATATTCCTTTAATGATTCGTACGCTTGTTCTGCAGCTTCTATTTTAGCTTTAGATCCAGGATACTCAACTTCCCCAATATCATTAATAACAGATTCTACTTGTTTTAAACGATAATTATTCTCAGCTTCTACTAATAGTTCATAATTATCAACTTTTGCCTTTTGATCATCAGTTAATTTATCATATGCTTCTCTTGCTGCATCAATTTTATTCTTATCATCTAACGTCATATCAGCTTTAGCAGGAAGTGCTGATATTTGATCTTTAACAGCGTTTGCTTTTAAAGTATCATTAGCTTCCTTAAGTTCAGGATATTTTGCTAGAACTTCATTATATTTATTTTGATTTTCAGTGCTTATTTCAAGCTTTTGTGCGTCACTTAAATCATTATAAGCTTCTATTACTGCTTCAATTGCATCTACATTTTCTACTGTTAAATCTTCAGCAGCAGGAAGTGCAACAATCTTTTTATTAAAGTTTTCTACAGCAAAAACTTCTTCAGCAGCTGTTAATGTATCATAGTTAGATACTAATTCTTTTTCTTCATCTTTTAAATTGTTATAAGCTTCTCTTGCAGTAGCAATAGCTTTTTTACAATTATCGTTAATAACAACAGGATTTGGAATATCATAAATTAATGCGATAACACCATTTGGTCCTTCAGCAAGATAATTATAAGGACTAGTAGTAAGAGGACCGTTCACACCTAAAACACTCACATTGTTGCATTCAGCATACTTGCTGCCTACACCTACTGTATGAGGGGAATTGTTGCCTTTAGTTAAGGCCAATTTGCCAACGCCTTCAGTGATTACGATACTATTGCAACTGCAGTCATACATTTCATAATCATCTTCTTCTTCGCCCCAAATTAATTTATATCCAGTACCTACGCCAATTGCAGGTGCATCTGATCCGCCTTTAGCTGTGATATTGCCACCAGAAATTGTTATACTTCCACAATAACTACTCCAAACGCTGGTTCCAATGCCAGCACATCCATAACCATATTCATTATAGTCTGTTCCTATGGCATTAATCTTGCCACCTGAGATCGTAATATATTCACAATTGGCACTTGTTGAAGCGCCGATTCCAGCACCACCTTCATCTCCTCCATATGCGTTAACATAGCCACCTTTTATTTCAATACCAGAGCAAGAAGATGCAGGAGCTGCTCCAATAGCAACAGAACCTAAGCCAGCATAAGCATTAATAGTTCCACTTTCGATTACGATGCTTCCACAATCACCTTCATAATTTTCTTTAGTACCGCCACCAATACCAGGAGCTTCCTGTTCTCCGTATGCTGATAATGACCCATTTCCCTTAATTGTGAGTTTTCCGCCATTTTGAACGAAAATACCAGGTCTATACTTTGTTTTGCTACGAACAACATTTGTTCCTTCAAGAACAATAGCTGAATTGCCATTGCACATCAATCCAGGTCCTTTGTTGCATTCTATTGTAGCGCCGTTTAATGTTACAGTCGCACCATTAGCAATAGAAATTTGGTAGTTTTCATTAGATTTACCAATTAGTGTTTCACCGTCTTGTGCCACATAGTCAGCTGTGAGCCCAGAAAGGTCAACCGTTGTTCCTTCTGCTTGCACAATCAAGTTAGTTTTTGTTAGTGTGGCAAAAGCCATGACAAACGAAACAAAAACCATCAATAATGCAACAGTAAGAAACTTTACTGTTTTATAATTCTTTGTTTGTTTCATACTTAATTCTCCTTTTTTATTACCTTCTTTTTATTTATGCTAGGCATATTTTGCATTACAAGCAACAATATAAAACAATATATTTTTATATTCAATAAAAATATCTAAAAACTATACTTTTATACATGAAAAGTAAAGTTTTTTATTTACTTTTAGGAACTAAGAGTTTACTATATAGATATGAATAATATTAATAAAACCAAAAAAGAATTTGAAAAATCATTATTTATATTGTTAGAGAATAAAAACTATCATGATATCACTATTAATGAGATATGTGCTTTAGCGAATAAGACTAAGATGACCTTTTATCATTATTTTAAAGATAAAGAAAGTTTACTTGCTACAGCTTCTATAAATTTAATTAATAGTGAATATAACGAAGAATATGAAAAAATAATAAGGAAAGAAACAAATTTAGAAGAGATTGAATACCTTTCAACACTCGCAACTTATGAGCTTGTAGCGAAACATTATAATCAAATTCGAAATCTCTCTTATAAAGGAGATACCTTCTATTTAGAAATATTTAAGAATGCACTATTTGATAATTACAGTAAATACTTATCTAATTTAATTGATAATAGCGTTTATGATATTCCTATTGATTATGTTTCTATCATATTATTTGAAGGTCTATATGGTTCGTGCTTATATTACGCTGAACAATTAAAGATTAGTAAAAACAAGAAAAAAATAAAAGAAAAAAATAAATTGCTGTGTCGTTTTTTAGCCAAGGTGATTATGTCGATTACAAAAATCGATTACTCCAACATTAATAATTCTGATTCAAATAAGACTATAAAAGACAAATAGAAGCGCTAGATTGCGCTTCTATTTTCGTTATTAGTTATATAAGCATTTTCTTTTCCTATAGAAAACTACTAATACAATTAATATGAATAAGGTAATTAAATAAATAGGCATAATATTGCCTTTACATCCCTTCTTCTTACTAGATGAATTATCAGTATTTGTAGTAGAAGGATTGTCATCAGCTGGGGTCTCTGTGCTTGGTTCAGTATTATCATCATCTTTTGGTTTGTTATTCTTTTCAATAACTTTAAGAGTTATATCTTTTGAATATGTTTCTCCATATATTGTTTCAATTTCATAAGATAAGATATATTCATTTACTTCATTAAATGTGTAACTTATTCTATTTGATAATTCTATTTCAGATGATTTATTACTATCATATAATCTAACTTTTACTAAAGAATCTTTTGGAAGATGAAGCTGTGGGAAATGATATTCTTCATCGCTTAATACTATTTCTATATCTTTGTAAGAATCTAAATTATAGAATCTAGCGTATAGATCAACATCTCCTTCTAAATCTTTAAAGTTATGAACTTCATTTTGATATTTACTATCTAAATACCATCCACCAAATAGTTCATTATCTTTATGAGCGTTTTCTATTGGACAGTCCGCACTTAAAGTATATGTATTTTGATTATTTGTAGAGTTAATACCGTCATTTAGATGATAGGTAATATTATATGTTGGAAGGCTTCCTTTTACCTCAACTACACTATCTTTTGTAAAAGTGTATTCTCCACTTATTTTATTACCATCAAGCAACAATTCATCTACAACGATATCTCCAAATTTAGTTTTTAATGTTGTAGGAATGTCTTTTCCAACTGTTTCTGAATATATAATCTTATCATTTAACTTATAATCGATTTTATATGATTCTCTTACATCTGCGTAGATGGTTAGATTCTCATATTTATTTATAATAGTATCAATTACTTCATCAGATAAATCGGATTTATAGTGGAATCCATTAAACATGTATCCATCTTTTAATTCTGGTTCTATTAATTCAACATCTTCATCCGCAACATAAATCTTTTGGTTCTTATTAGACCTAACATTTGGAATATTATAAGTGATTGTATATTCATCTGGAGAATATTCTTTATAGATATTTCCAGTATATACGTTATCGATATATTCACTTAAATCTGTATACCATATTCCACTTTCTTCAATTCTAATTCTTTTTCCTTCGCTATTAACTGTATAGAAATATGAGAAAGTGTAGTGTTCCTTATTTTCTTTATATTGAGATAAATCATACTTTTTTCCATATGATAAGTCGATTATGTCATATCCATCGCTATTAACCATAACGGCTTTATAATCTCTTTCATAGAAACCGCATGTTATTGTGGTTCCTGAATAGTGGTAGATAAATGTATTATTTCCTCTTCTTTCAAGAGGGAAATATTCATAATATTCATTATCCCATAGGTCATAGAATGCTGTACCAAGTGATGAAAATGTTCCATCATCTTCATTTTTATATACATTTATGATTATTCTTTCAGCGCATTTATTAGTAAGTTCTTCATCTAAATATCTTTCTTGAGAACCATACTCAAATACGTATTTTCTTCCTAATTCAAAAGGTTCAAATACAAATAAACCAAAATTTTGATAATCAGAACCATAGCCAAGTGTGACAACACCATTTTGTCTAAATGTAAATGAATAGTTTGTATTCCAACTAGTTCCATATGGAATATTGAATGAAACAAAGTTTCTAGATTGAGTTGGAGATGTATATATTAATCCAAAAGACATTAAGTTATTGATTGTTCCACTGCCTGATATATAATAATCTGTTCCTGATGAATGTCTATAATTCGCATCTACTCCAAGTACTTCATATAAGTCTTTAGTTTTTAGTTCATGACCGTATGTTGGTTCATTATGTTCACTTATTTCTTTATAATAGTTTCCTCTCATCATATAGAAACCTTCATTTAAGTGAAAATAGAATGAATCACCTCTTGTAGCGTTGACAATGGTATCATCAAAATTATAGTTATCGTATTCAGTTTTACCAAGTAAAGTTTTAGATTCTCCACTGCCTTTATATACTTCAACAATAAATCTTTCCGCAACCTTCTTAGTTTTATTAGAATCACTATAAGCCTCTAATACGCCAAAGTTCATACTGTAAGCTTCACCTATTGTGAAGTGTTCTGGAAGTTCTAGTTTTGGCCAAGTGTTCATGAAATCACTTCCCCATCCGATTGTGACATATGCGTTACTTCCTTCAGGGTTATGAATACAGATAGAATAGTTATATAGCCACCTAAAATCATCAGTCATGAAACCAAACCATTCTCTTAATTCTCCGGTACTCTTTTTATATTTAAAGCCAAAAGAGTACATCGTATTTACTGGAACCGCATATTTAAATGAGTTATCACCAATGAGGTTATATTCAAATTCTTGAGCTTGATTTATAGTATTTCCAAAATCATTATAGTTTTCAATTTCGTGTAGATATAAATCCTCACCATTTACTTTTATTAAGCTATTAAGAGATAAAATGAACAATAATGCTAATAAAAATGATAATACTATTTTTTTCATTTTATACACCTTCTTCCGCTCTAATATCTGCGAGCCTCTTGCCTAATTCACTAAATGATTGGAAATTTAAGAATTCCGCATGATCGAATAATTTAGTTAAAAACAATATCTTTTCTTCTTCTGTTGTATAGAATACTGAATCATAATTTTTATACATCATATATTCAATTTGAATTTTTAATGATATTAAATTGTGGTTATAATCCTTAATTTCTTTTTCAGTTAAAGATTTATCATTTGATATGATCTCTTCTATTTTAGTAATGTATGAACTAGCCTTTTCTAAAAACTCTTTATTCAATGTTTCTGCCGAAACTAGCCATCTAGATGAATTAGAGAATGTTGTTGCGTGAAGGAGATTAGTTCCTTGAGTTCTAGATACTATTTCAAAATATGAATTCATATACATTACATATTCATCAAGTATTTTTCCAATTTCTTCTGAATTAAAATAATATCTATTAAATTCGCTAATTAACTTATTCACATCTCTATGTGGATTCCAGAGTAACTTAGAATATATCCAGCTCATCAAATCCTGTTGATAGTAGTTATAACATTCGCTTGCGGCACCTTCAGTTATAACACCTGATACGCCTATATTTTCATAATAGAGAAGGTTATCTTTCATAACTCCCATAGAAGGATGCCAGGTTGGAAAATCATTAAAGTTGACATTGTAGTCAAATATATAAAATCTTTTACAGATAGAAGCCCATGCAGAGAATTGGATATATGTATCATTCGCGTTCATTGTGCATTCACTATCATCTAGACCGTGACTATAACATGCACCAATTGGAGCGAACATTACATATACATCATCTCTTGGGACAACTGCAGGATCATATGGTACAAAATCACCATTATCATTTTTATATGTTGGTGCGTTTACACTATATGAATATGCGAAAGTTGAAAAATAGATTTCATGTCCTAAATTAATATTATTTTCTTTAATCCAGTTTTGAACATTCTCCGCTACAGCATTTACAAAAGCTATCATTTGTCCTGATCTAGTTCCAAACTTCTTAACCTGTCTTAAACAATTTTCACATGTACATACGTAAGTATTATCTTCTTGTCCAACGTGATAATAAACTATATCAGGATTTTCAAGTATATATCCTTTAATTAGTTCAATCATTGTCTTAAGATAAGATTCATCCATTGTTGTATCTAATTTTCCATCATCAGTTAATCCATTAGATAGGCAAGGCTGAGCGATTGGTGCTTGGCTATTTGTGTACCATTCAGGATGTTTAGGATAATATTCATTGAATGGAACTAATATATGGAAAGAATGGAAATCACTGAACCAATCTTGTTTAAACCCACCGCCGATAGCTTCAGCGTTTTTAGATTGTGATGGAGTTGTATAACGCATTTTTGCGCCGTAATACAGGTCTTGTTTTACAGCTTCGTAGTAATCTCCACGCATTCTAAATGTTGGGATCTCAGTCACATCCATCTTTGGAAGAACTACTTCATCTAAATATGGGATATATTCATAACTAATAGTTAAAAACTTTATACCTAGAATCTTTTCGAGGAAATCATATACACCATATAAAGTTCCTCTTTCTCTTTGGCCTTTAATAAATAAAGTTTCGCCTATCGTTTTCATAATGAATCCATCTAAATTTAGATTCGTTGTATCAAGTTTAGAATTTCTAAATAGTTTAGTATCGCCAATTGAAATATATTTTTCTCTTTCATTACCCGTAAACTGCGCATCAGTTATAATTCCAATTTTTACATCGGTTGATTTTTCAATATATGATTGAAGTTCATTAGCCGCAGTTTTCTCACCAGGCTTAGCGTTTTCAGGTATTACGATACTATAATATGTTTTTGAATCGTTAACTAGATACCCAACATTTGACTCATAATCGATACCGTTCATTACATCATCGCCTTTTTTATCATCATCTGTCATGTTGATATCAGCGCTTGTAGATTGTGTGTTAGTCTCGGTTGTTGTTTTATTGTTTTTACAGGCTACCGCAGTTAAAACGATTATTAAATTAAGTAAAATTATCAAATATTTTTTCATATTACTTAACCTCAAATTCATAAGTATAAACATAATAATGATATTTGTTGTTTATCATTACTTGAACAAGATAATTACCAGTTTCGTTCAAAACGATTTTTTGATTTTCATCAACTTTAATGTATTTACCATAAGGAGTTGATATCGTAATAAATACATCAATTTCTTCCATTGATCTAATGACTGGAATAGTAATTTCTTCTCCTTTTGAATATGAATTTTTAAATTCTTTATCCATAGTAAATGTTGGAGTTTCATCTTTTGAGACAACTAATTCATGACTATAGTTTCTCTTTAGTCCAGATGAACTAATAACTGTATATCTCACAAAATAAGAGCCATATGTATCTAGAGTAATTTCATGTTCAACTGAAGCATCCAAGTCTTTAAATATTTCACCTCCATTAGGAGAAATCGCAGTCACTAAAACGCTATATCTTCCACTTAATACGCTATAACTTTGTGCTTTAGGAACAATTATTTTACTTTCATATTTTATTTCTTGTTCGTATAAAGATGATAAATAAACAATATTTGGCATTGAAATATCATCATATTCTTCTAATACGTCACCATTAAAATATGATTCAAAAGATTTACCACCAATATTATATACACATAAACCAGTTTTATTTGATATATCACTAAACTCAATCTCAAGAGTAACAAGATTAGATTTAAATCCATCAAAAGTCTTTCCATTTGAATATGTTTCTATATTGAACGCTCCAGTGATGCTTGATGTGATATTGTTTAATGTTAGGCTCATATAGAGGTTACCATTGCTGATATATGTTTTAGCTTCTTTTCTTAATGAACCACCATTAAGAGTCATATAATAATTGCCACTAACATATTCACAATCAACATAAATTTTTAGTTCTTTATGAATAGAGTCCGTAAATGTAATTCTAAACTTTTTATCTGTATCTAAATCGCTATCGAGTCCAACACTTACGTTTAAGCCATAAGCACTTGATGATATTAATGGATTTACAAAAGTAAATTTAGTTGGTTTATCAAATTTATATTCTAAATAACCTTTTAAGTTTAATTCTTCTACTTCATTATCTTTAATAAAGTAATCAGATAAATATTTAGCATCTACTACTTTTACATTAAATTCTTTTTTTCCTTCACCAGCACATAATTTAATATTAATATCATCTAAAGATGAAACTAAATATTCTCTATCAGTATATTCTTTTCTTACGCCGTTAACTAGGTAATATTTAGTAGGGAATCTATTTGGATCAGATTCTTCTTTTGAATAATCTATCGCATCAAAACTTGGTAGATATAGAGTCTTTCCTTTTAATACGTAATCAGGAACTGTATCATATTCAATAATTGGTACATTTGATTTTACAATATCAATTGATTTAGTATTCTCAAGTACATCACCACTATATGATACAAATCTATATTTAATCAATAAAGTTCCTTCTTTATTAAATGACACTTCATCTAACGCGACATTATCTAGTTCTTCTGAATTAAATGAATATGATACAAATTCTTCTTTTATATCTGTATAACAATTTACATTTACTTTTGGAAGATAGAATTTTTCACCTATTGAATATCGATCTAAAGAATCGATTTCAACACTAAATTCTTTATTATCTAAAACATTTAATTTTAAAGTTTTGTTTCTTTCATTACCTGTTTTATCTTTAATAGAATATGTGATTGTATATTCTCCTTCTTCATCTGGAATAAAACTTAAATCATCTTTTAAGACGATTGGATCAGCATAGTAACCAAGGACTTTTCTTCTATTTATTGTTACAGTTAATGTCGATTCATCTAGCACTCCATCGACTAGATCTAATAAACTATGGATAGATGGAACTTGATACCTAATTCCAACTGAACCATTAGGCGCTACTTTATCATATTTATCAATTAAGATGTATGGCTCAGTAGTGTCTTTTATTTCGTTTCCTGAAAGTGATTGTCCAGCAATCTCTGATATTAGAATAGCGCTATTTTCACCTTCACCAACAAAATATATTTCCATATATACTTCGCCAGTAGTAAATCCTTTCCATTCTTTTCCTAGTCCAACTTGTGTTGAATCATCTGTATCAAGAATACAATACTGAGTTGGATTAAACGCATATCCTAAACATAAGAATTGTCTTTCGGGATAGTCAACTTGTAGTTCTATCCATTCAACACCGCTTCTCATTGTTCCATCAAGCATCTGTCCGCTAAAGTGAACTGGTATTGTAGAACCATAGTTGTTTCTAACTTTATTATCACCATCATTATTTCTTGCGAGAGTTCTACCATCATAGTTTACATAACAGTGTGACCAGTCTGGCTTTCCTGGATAATATGGGTAGTACATTGGATATGCAAAATATTCAACGGTATTATTTTCATCATAAATATCAATTAATCTAACATGGATCTCACCAGTTAAAGTATAGTCTTCAGTCGAAAGCGGAAGGACTCTTATAATATTTTGTTCTTTTGAGATAGAGTTTAAATCGATTATATTTTTATATCTAACATATGCAGTCTCATTATTTGTTGATATCCTAACACCATTACCTTTTACTGCGTAACTTGGCGCATCTACATTACTTGTTATATCCTTAACACCCTTTTCCTTTATAAATAAATCAGTAATGCCTTTATCTATTGCGTTAAATGTAAAATGGTCGTGAAGTTCTTTATCGCCTGATTTTGCGGTATATTCAATAGTGTATTCGCCCTCTTCTCTTGGATAAAATCCACCATTTTCAAGTTCCACAGTTTGTCCACTTGGACTAGTAACCTTATAAGTAGAATCTACCTTTTTCGAATCGATAATCGCTTTCGCTTTAACATTAACGAATTCACTAAACGAATATTCATTTTCAAAAGAAATATCAATAAAATCAAAGTTTCCTACACTAAATTCATAACTTTTTGTATGGTATTTATTGTATGTGTCTTTAGCTATATAAACTAAAGTATAATCGCCTTCTTGAGTTAATACAAAAGATTCATCTCCTCTAGAAAAATTAAATACTTTAATAACATCTAAAGATTTTTGAAGCTGCGCATAAACTAAAATAGGTTCATTATCGTCATAAGCTTCTATTTTTTTAATATAAAGAGTTTCTCCAATTGAATATGAATCTTTATATTCCGCATCTTTAAAATCAATTATTGTTGAATAGCTTGCGCTAACGTTAAACGGAACTAAAGTTAGCGCAATAAGAATCGCAAATATAAAGATGAATAATATAGATTTTTTCATTACCCTTTGAGACCTCCAACTGTCATTTTTGAGACAATAAATTTTTGTGATACAAGCCAAATAATTGTGGTAGGAATAGCCATAATTATAAATCCAGCTTGTTTAGTTGGTTCAGGTATTTCACCCATTAAAGTTGAATTCTGTTGGAAATAATAAACACCATACGCAAGAGTAGGATAACTTGGTAGATATACAACGTTTACCATATAATCATTCCAAGCTCCAACAAATCCAAGAACAAATAAACTAAAGAATAATGGTAACATCATAGGATAATATATTCTGAACATTATAGTAAAATGTCCAGCTCCATCCATAGACGCAGCTTCTTGATATTCTTTAGGAAGTGCTTTAAAAGCTCCATGAAGCAAGATAAAATTAAAACCAAATCCGCTTCCACATGTTAATAGATATGGAATAATATTATCATATATTCCTAACTGCATTCTAATAGACAAACTGCTTGCGAGGTTACCAATAATAGGAATAATCATTGTGAGTATCGCTATTTGATATATTATTTTCTTGCCCCAGAAATCATATCTTGCGATAGCGTAAGCAGTTAGCGATGGTAAAAATACATTCATAAACGCTGTTACTGAGGCTATCACGATAGAGAAAATCATCATATCCCCTATTCCATAAGTTATTTCATAACCAAGTGTTTGGTTCACTACAGTGTATTTTATTGATTTAAACGCATCAATATAATTTGAAAAACCTTTGATTGGATTAGAGATTTTAACTGGATCAATAATATATTCATACGCATCTTTAAATGATGTATTGATTGTAACTAATATAGGTATTAATAAAGATATGCTATAAAGTAGAATTACAATTCCAACAGTGATGAATACAATTTTATCTGATAGGGCAGATAACTTCTTACCGCTTTTCATCTTTTCCTCCTTTCCTCATATGGATCAAATCTTTCCATAATCCATTTAGTTAAAAGAGTTAAAGGGAACGCTATTACAGTAGCGATAGTTCCAAGTGCTGAAACATATCCATACTGTGCTTTTCCAAATTTTAAAGTATATTGATAAATAATATATCCTATTAAGCTTGATTGTTTAGACGCATCTAGTCCAAAGAAAGTATATAATGGTCCAATATCTCCTAATATACCAGCTACACCAGTTACCATAAACGTTGTAAGAGTTGGAACAATTAACGGAATGATTATGTGCCACAATATTTGTAAGTGTGTCGCTCCATCTAATGTCGCAGATTCTATTATTTCATCATCTATCGAAACCATTTGGTTTGGATATACTATTAAAGCCATAGAGAATCCAACCCAAAGCGAATAGAGAGTAGTTGTCATAAACACTGTATTTTGATTGGTAATTAAATTTGGAAATGAATCGCTAATTCCTATAGCTTTGAGAATATTTGGTAATAGATAAATAAATTTTTGAGTAAATAACGCCATCAACATTGAACTTAAAACAGTTGGAATCATTACTATAACTCTAAATACTTTGCTTCCAAAGAAACCTCTATATACGTAATATGAAAATAATATATTTAGAGGCATTCCAAGACCTGTAATAATAATAAATCTCAAGAATGAATTCTTTAAAGATACTAGAATTAAGCTATCTTTACTAGAAAATATATCCTCAAATAATCTTTTATAGTTTTCAAGACCATTAAACACAAATTTATAATTAGGTGTTAATTTTTGAAATGATAATAATAAAGAATTAAAATTTACAACTACATAAAATACAACAAATAATAGTAGCGGATAAAATAGTATAGTAACCAAGAATAATGACTTTTTTATATCTTTCTTCTTTTTCTTCTTCGGTTTAACTATTGCCTGTTCCATTTACATAATAGTCCTTTACTGAGTTATACATATTTCTCCATGTGGTTTCACTGTACACCTTAGGCAAAGCGTCTATTAAAGATTTATATCCATTCTCTTTTAAAGCTCCATAGAATCTTGTATACTTATTTCCACTTACAGTCACATAGAATCTTTCCGGTGCTTCAGTCGCTAAATAAAGTGGACTTAATGAATATAATAAATCAGGTCTGATTATCTCAACATTGTTTGAATGAATGATTTCATAATAATTTTGACCAAACTTAGTCATTTTATTTATTTGTTCTTCACTCATTTCATAGTCATAAGGCAACATTGTTGAATTATACATAGAGAATCTTGCTAATACTTCACTAGTTGTAAAATATTTAATAAAGTCTTTCATTGCTTGGTTAACTTCTTCATCTTTTGTCTTTACCGCAAAAATTGAACCATTTGAGTTTGTAGGTAAATAGAATTTCTGATTAGATTCGCTTGAATGTCCATCATATGCTGGGATAGGCATTATTCTAAAATCTCTCTTACCATACGCATATTCTTCACCATTTCTTTTAACGTCTACCGCAAAATATGGTTTAGCTTCATTTTCCCACCATGAACCATCAAAAATCATCGCAATTGGATTTTCATTATGGCTTAGTACATATTTACCTTGAGTATCTGTATGAGAATATCCATCTATTCCTTTACAGATATATCCAGTATTAACTAAATATGTATTTAAGAAATCTACGGCTTTATATTTTCCTTTCGCTAACCTATCTGTATATACTTTATATCCAGTTTCAGGAGTCAAATGTGTAACAGTTCCTGTTTCAGGATCAGTATAATCGCCATCAAATAATAATGTGTTTGTATAATTTGTTTTACCATCATACATTCCCCAAACGATATCACAGATTGGTTCTAACATATCATTTGCGTAAAGGTCAGAATATATAAAAGGTATTACAGAAGCTCTATTAAGAGTTTGAATCAATTGATCAAATTCAGACATTGTTTTAGGAAGTCCATCATCATATGTGCCTTCGATTCCATCCATCCCTTTAGTTAATCCATTACTAGTTGTTGAATCTTTTAAGAATAGATTTAATTGAGTAAATAAATCATGGTCATATATTACACCGCATACACCTTGTGTAAAAGGAACGGCGTATAGATTACCTTTATTATCGCTATAAGCTTCTTTAAATAAATCATAATCCCAAATTCTTTCTTTTAAAGTCTTACCATTTTCTTTTGTTTCATAAATATCATTTAAATTAAGCAAATAATCACCATAAATCAGTTCATCTATATCGCTTGAATCAGCGAAAAATAATGTAGCGTTATTGACACCTGATTCAACTCTTATAGTGATATCTTTAGTGCTTAATTTGTTATCGTCAACTCTTTTGAAAAAGAATTTTTCTTGTGTTGCATTGTAGTCTTTTAAAACTTCATCCATCCAGCCTGTTCCAAAGCCACCCGAAAACAAACTTATCCAAATAGTTTTCTTTTCACTATTTTCTGGGGCAATTGTTTGTCTTTTTCCCAAACAGCCAGATAACACAAATAAAATAATTAATGCAAGAAAAGCACTTATACTCTTTTTCATAATTCGCCTCCTATAAATCTATTTCAATAATTCTTGATTGTAATTCATTAGTGAATTTTACTTTTAATATCCCATTTTCATAATTAACTAATACATCATTGTTAGTTGGATAAGATACTTTTAAATCTTTGATGTTTAAGTCTAATCTAAATTCTTTAGTTCCGCCATTAAACGTATATACAAATAGGAATACTTTTTTATCAGATTTTAAACCATAACATAATTCTTTATCTCCCATTTTAGAAAAACCAATAGGGAAATAAGGATATGATTCTATTTTATATTTATTAAGATATTTATAATAATCATTGCCTTCTTTTACTAAATCAAAGTTTTCTTTATCAAGTTTTCTTAATTCACTTGATAGATGCATTCTTCCTATCATTGCGTTTGTCATATTCATAATAGTTTTTTCTTTATCTATCAAATCAGTTGGAACATTTGAAACAGGATAACTCCAAATTCCAGCTTGTTCAGGAAGAACTAAAGATAAAATATTGGATACTATATACGGATATATTGTATAATCGACTTGATCTGAAGTAGACGCAAGATTCGCTACACTTAAAGTTAGATAATCTAGTTTGTTTCCACCAGATGCGCAATCCTCAATAACTATGTCTTTGTATTTAAGTCTAATATTTTTAATCCATTCAATCACCTTTTCTGAATGTTGTCTTAATGCTTCGCTTCTAGACTCTGTATTTACATCTGATCCATCTATAACTTCGATATTATAATCAAACTTAAAATATTTAACATCATATTCTTTTATCAATCTATCAATCACATTATTTAGATGTTCAATAACTTGTTTATTTCTAAAATCAAATTGATATCTATCGCTAGTAATAACGACTTTTCCATTTCTTTTAAAGAATAGATCATCACTATATCTACTTTTTGCGTCTCCAAAAGTTCCAACTACTTCTGGTTCAAGCCATAACCCTACTTTTAATCCTAAACTTCTAATATAATCTAAAGTATTTTTCAATCCGTTTGGATATCTAGTTTTAGATTCTTCCCACTTGCCTATATGATAAAATGGATTTTTTTCATCATCATGCCAGCCACAATCGATAACATAATACTCGGCTCCTGTTTCTTTTGCGTATGGAGCGTAAATTCTTGCGGTTTCTTCTGTTGGATCATTCCATGAACCAAACATATATTCATTAAAAATAATTGGGTTTTCAACTGAATCATTAGACTTTCTTATAATACTTCTTCTATATTCAGTAATGTTCTTCATACATTCATCAAGTGAACTGCACATGCTGAATGATGCATTAAAAGTAGTAAATTCTTGATTAGGTTCTAGATTCTTTATCCAACCATCATCTGTAAAATTGTGTCCAGATAAAGATAATGTTACGCTTTTATAAAAGTCTCCAAGTTCATACGACCAGTTGTTGTTAGATTCTATTTCAAAAATCAAAAATGAATTAGTTTTAGGATTTTCAAGTATTCCCATTGGCGCATAACACTTAGTGCTCCAAGTTCCTTTATTATTAATCACAACTCTCTTCATCGTTTTAAACTTTTGTCCAGCAGACAATCCTAATTCACTTAAAGAGAGTCTTTTCCACTGAGCTTCATTATACCATCCGTTGTTAGGAATGTTTAGATATATATCATCATATTCATCTTTTCCAAGCAAGCCATATAAAGCGAGTATTGAAACATATTCTAAACTTATAGAATCATTAGAAATATTTTTAACAGTTGTATATGTTTTGAAAGTTTTAGATTTACCATTATATTCATAGTGAACTGTGACACCAATTAAATCATTTTCAAGAACTATATCTAAAAACTGTTTATTTTCTATTTTACTAAATATATGTTTAACATATTTTAAACTTTCGCTTTCACTTGTTCCAAGATGTCTAGGTGAAAAATGTAAATGGTTTGATCTTCCTGTTATATTAATTTCTGTAATATAGTTTTTATAATCATTTCCAAGTACATTATTATCCATTTTAAAATTATTTGAAAGCCTATCTATTATTACAGAATTCTTTTCATCAACTTTAAAAATTATATAGTTTAAAGCATCTCCTAACTTTATTTCAAACATATTTGAAACTCCTTTTTTGTGATAATATAATATTTGAGGGGACAATAAGATGGATTTAATAAATGCGCTTCAAGTCAACACATTA
>OCVV011300198.1_pt1 | contig 26940 bp, 24 predicted proteins | sample 1539721 | NCBI WGS metagenome assembly OCVV01 (sample SAMN02144230, study PRJEB22623) | gut metagenome | biome: sheep rumen | host: Ovis aries | place: New Zealand | reverse complement strand
TTGGATTAATAATTGTAATAATTATCATAATCCTATTACTATTATTTGCAGTATGGTTCTTCTTATTAAGAGATAAAGGAACTACAAATAATAACAATACAAACAATAATAATACAGAAGAAAAAACAGATAATAAAGATGAAAAACCAAAAGAAAATACTGGTTATGAATATGACTATAGAGATGGAGTATTAACTCAAATTGTAGATGAAGAAGGAAATCCAAAACAAACTGACTTTGTTATTGATGGAATAATTCTTGTAGGTAACAGACATAGTTATGCTGGTTTAGAAGCTGAATCAGAAGAAATAATAGAAAAATTAGTTTCACAAGGATATAAAAAAGAAGGAATTAATTCTTCATTCTATCTAAATGAATATATTCAATTCTATATTGATACAAAATATAGTGGATCTGCTAATGATGTTAAAATTTTAGTTACACCACATAAAACAGTTGAGGAACTAGAAAAAATATCACTAACTAAATTAGAAGAGTTAGCAAATGAAAATGGTGGATTTGTTTTAGATTATAAAACACCAGAAGCTGACAATTATAAATATGTTGGTGAAGGATACGTTAATATGGATTATCCAGAAGGTAAATATGATATCCTATTTACTTATAAAGGTAAATTAGCATATTTCATTAATATAAATGAAAGTAAAGAACCACAATCAGAATAACAAATAAGCTCCAGTTTTGGAGCTTTTAAAATGATTCTAAGATTAAGATATTATGAACTAAGTTGTGTATAAGTTTCCACTTTTTTAAGGACTTTTCTTTTTTCGAAATGTACGTTATATTTTCTTTTTCAATTGAGAATTTTGATTGCTTTAACTAATATGGAATTTTGTATATATATGTCAAAATGTCACTTTCGATTAGTCGAAGGCTAGTTTTTATGTGCTTGAAGAGTAAATATTATTAGTAGAAGTTGTTATTGAAAATTATATATTTATTTTAGATATAATAAAACCCGTTTTCTATTTTTAGAAACGGGTCATGTTATTTTAATCTGTTTTCTAATTTTGATTTAATCCATTATTAGCTGTTTTTTGTTGTCTAGTAGAAATAATTTGTGCTGTTTCTTGATCTTTTGTATTCCAATTTTGAATTATTTGGCTTGAAACAAACTCACTCATAGGAATTAATCTTGCTTCCAATTCTTGTGGCAATGCTGGATAATAATATCTGCCTTGTTTAACTAGTGCAGTTAAATCATCTTGACTATTGATTCCCATTGTTTCTATATAATTTGCAACTCTTTTATGATAAGCTTGTGATAAAGCTTCTTCATTAATTTGAACATTAACAGATTCTAAAATTGGTTTTAAGAACAATAAATCACTTCTTACCTCATTCCATCCAATTAAATCCAATGGTGCATATTGTCTTAATTGTTGCCTATTAACTTTCTTGATAAACGTTTTTTCACTAGAATTATCAGCAACCCAACCATCATGAATAGTAGATAATACTTCTAATTGTTGTTCTTCAGTGAATCCTTGAATTCTTTCTCTAACTATTTCAAATATTTCAGCATTTTCTAGTCCATTAATGACAGCTTTGAAAAAATTTGTTGTTTCTTCCTCACTTAGACCAATTTGGCTTGCAATACCTGCAACTGCATATTTCATTGATCCCATTGCATATATTTGACTTTCAAGTTCTTGAACAGATTCAGTTTGAATTTTAGAATTTGCTTCTTCTTCACTCAATCCATTCCAATTAATTAATGCTGCTTTTGCAACATTTTGATATGGTGTAGCCACCTCTATTACATCCTTTCAATAAAATTATATCATAATTATATTTCTAATATTTGATGTATTGTTATTTTATTGGAATTACTATATATGATATTTAAGTTAGAATTTGTCTATTTATGTGTAAATGAAGTTGAAATTTGGCTTTATATGTGATTAAGGACTATTTCTTGTATAATTTATCTTATGTAATTATTACGTTATTTTTACATAATATGTATATTGAAATTAATTATTAAATAATGAACAAGAGAGATAATTAATAAGTTTAGTTAATATTTTTGATTTATTAGTTGATAGTGTTAGTTATAGAGAATATTGGGGACTTAAAGAAAAAATGATACATATTAAAAAAATTTTAATTGTAAACTTGTATTATTTTGATAAATAGTATACAATGATGTTGTGTTAAGGTTATTTGCAGACATGATTTAATGGTAGAATATGACCTTGCCAAGGTTAGTGTGGGGGTCCGATTCCCCTTGTCTGCTCCATAAGAAATTAAGTTACGGTACAATGTATCGTAACTTTTTATTTGTTATATGGTATAATTACTGTAGGTGGTAAAATGTCTACGTTAAATACTGTTAGTTATGATCAATTCTTTGATATTCCTTCGTTAGGGAATAAGTCTAAAATTATTTTTAGTGAAGAGGCATATAATTATATTAATAAATTAATTGCTGAAACGAAAAATAATAATTCAGAAAATGGATGTTTTTTGGTTGGTAGAAGTGCTGTTACTTCTGATGGAGCTTTATGTTTTTATTTTGATTTTTTTACATCTAAGTTTTTGTTAGTTGATGGAAATTATAGAAATGGTGCAGTTATTCCTACTACTAATAATAAAAGTGAGTTAATTGAAGAATTGAAAAAATATTTTTCTTTAAAGATTGATGCTTGTATTATGCATTTTCATGCACATAATTTAAATGGGCTTTACTCATCTATTTCCGATCAAGATTATGGAGTTTATGCAACAATGAAACAGCGTTATAAATGTGAAACATTCGGCATGTTAGCTGCTCCAAATAGTAAAAATAAAAACGATACAATAGAGTTATCTATTGTTAATTGTAGAGATCCTAAAATTGTTGGAACTAGAGCTTGTGCAAATTTTTATTTAATACCAAATATTTATTATTGTAAAGGAAATCAAATAATGAAAGTTGGATCCTTTAATAAAAATGAATTAAATAGTAAAACAAGAATTACTGAGATAGCTAGTCTTGATCGATTTGTTCAAAATTATAGAGAGTGGAAAGGATCAAGCTTAGTTAGTGGAATAGGAAAGAATCCTAATACTGATTTAGCAATAGAAGATAAAGTAGTAGGGTATATGGATATTAATGATAGTTTAATTTTTGCTGATGAAAATTTAACGTTACAATTTCCTAGTTTGTTGCAAGAAAAATCAATTACAAATAAATTGTAATGTGTATGTAGACAATATAATGTTTTTTTAGTAATTGGTGCTTTTATTTCTATTTTCTTTGGATTTATTATTCCTATACTTGTATTTCGTAAAGTAAATAAAATAAACACTATTGTTGTTTTAACTGGTGCTTTTGGATATTTACTAATATATTTATTATATTGCTTTACTATGTATTAAAGATAATTTAAAAAATCCAAGAGTACATTGGATTATAGAAATATCAAATGTAGTTTGTTAATTATTAGCTTTAATTGGAACCTTTATTATATTTTGAAGATTATTAGTATATCTTCTTTTTTTATGTGATATAATTTTATAGGATAAGAGGTTTTAATATGAATATTTTGTCTTATATTGAAAGTGATATGAATCTTGGCTATGCATTGTATATTTCTCTTCCTTTAAGCATTTTTTATGCTGCAGGTATATTTTCAGCATGTAAATTTAATGGATATAAATTCAACTTTTTAAAATTTTTAATATTTAGAGTGGCTTGGCTTTTAATTGGATTTATATTTTTTGAATTTATTGTATTTGATGTTGCAGGTGTTTTTCTTTTGTTTTTTTCGCTTGAGATTAAACCCATCGGAGCTATTTTTGCAAAGTTATGTGGGGTAAAGCGTGAAGAGCTGAATTCTATTATAGATAGAAACAATTCTTCTATTTTTTTAAATTGTAAAAAATGTAATAGATTAATTAGTCTTTATGATAGAGTATGTCCTGGTTGTGGGGAGCATACTGATAATTATAATGCATTTGGTATTTGTAAAAATTGTAATTCTCCTGTTCTCTTTGGAGAAAAAATTTGTAGTAATTGTGGCTCTGAATTAATTTCTTCATCTAATTACATTCCAATGAATCCTTTACCTAATTTTGTTAATAATGATAGTGTTGTACCTTCAAATATTGTTTATGCTAAGTATACAGATTATGATCCAATTTTTAAAAATAGTGAAAAAGCTCTTTTAGATTTGTTTGTGGCAAAGGAAATGAAAAAATTAAATTTTGATAGTATGAAAGGGCAAGTTCCTAAAAAAATATATAAAAGAAGAATGGTTTTTTCTGTTTTGTTTGTTTTATTATTATTATTTTTTACAATATTATTATTCTTCCATTTAGATTTTCTATTCTATTTATTATTTTTTGCTTTCTTAACTGTCATATTTATTTTTGGAAGAAAGTATAATCTAAAAAAATATTTTATTAAGGAAATAAAGTCTAGGCCAAATGAAAAAATTAGCAATATTCTTATTAGTACTAAAAATGATTTTGTACCAGATAGAAGCATTAAAGCTTTACTAATAGGGGTTGTTTTAGCTATATCTATTCCTTTGATATATTTTAGAGAACCAAGAATATTTTATGAAAAAAGTAGTGATAAAAATGGTTATGTAATTAGATTTTATACTCTTGGATTATTTGGTAATGAAAAAATAGATATACCAAATTCTTATAACGGAAAACCAATTGTTGGAATAAGAGGAGATGCTTTTAAAAACTTGCCTGTAAAAGAAGTTTATTTACCTGATTCTATTACTGAAATAAGAGGTTCTGCTTTTAAAAATGATTCAAATCTAATAAAGATTAATATTCCAAAAAACTTGGAATATTTGGGTGGTGGTGCATTTGCTTATTGTACAAGTCTTGAATCAATTGAATTACCAGATACGTTAACTTATTTAGGCGGTGAAGCATTTTATAATGATACTTCATTAAAATATGTTAAATTGTCTGAAAATCTTACTGAAATAAGAGGAGATACATTTTATAATTGTAATAATTTAGTGTCAATAAAAATACCAGATAAAGTTAATAGAATAGGTGGACATGCATTTCAGTATTGTTCTAACCTTTCAGAAGTTTTTGTTTCAGGAAACTCTAAATTATATGGAATAGGATCATCAGCATTTAGAAATTGTAATAATTTAAGAAATATTATTTTACCTAGTTTTACATCAGTTAATTCAAAGGCATTTAAGGAGAGTCCTACTGTTATAGAAAGATACCAACAAAATAACGAAATGGATGATTATAATACTGTTGAAAATAATGTAGATACTTCTTTAGAAAAAGAAAAAGTGTTACCTAAAACAACTATTAATGATACACGAGTTGCTACTATTACATATAAAGAGACAGTTATATTTAAAGATGATAAAGAAAATGATATGATTCTTCATTTAGATAATGATATGATTATATCTTATGAAAATTTATCAAATAATCTTGCTACTTTGAGTTTAAAATATAATGATGAAGTAAGAGAAATAACTTATGATGTTGATAAAAAAATACCTTTACATTATATTCATGATAATTATGAGGTTTATATTAGATGTAATGATAAAAATGATCTATCAGTTATTATTTATCCTAAAGCACCACTTCCTGATGACTATTTAAGTTATATAAATCTTAGTCTTGAATCAAATAGTACTATAGAGATTAGGTCTGATAATATATCAAGTGTATTTATTACAGTTGGTGAACTTAAATCTCCTGTTAATGATGAATATAGTTTTGATGTTTTATTTCAGGGAGATATTAATGATAATGTAACTTTTACAAATAAAAACAAAGCATATGTTAAAGATAAACTTAAAATGCGTGTTGTTTCATATTGGGAGTACACTCATAGTGCAGTAATTTATTTAAAATAGGGGGATTTATGGAGAATTATAAATATATTCATTTACTTTATGTTCCTACTATGGCATGTAATATGGGATGTAAGTATTGTTATTTAGAGGATAATACAAAGGATTTTGACTCTAGTATTAAACCTCTTGATACACTTAAATATGCTGTTGAGAAGTTTAAAGAAAGTAATGTTATTCCATTTAATATTTCTTTACATGGTGGAGAAGTTACTACTCTTAGTAAAGGTGATTTTGAAGGAATTATTAAATATATAAGTGATTATTTTAATGATAATAAGGAAATAATAACTGCTGGTGGGTTTAAAATTGGCTTTCCTCATATAAAGACTAATTTATATAATCTTGATAAGCATATTGATACTATAAAAAAGTATAATGTTTCTATATCTGGTAGCTTAGATTTACCACTTAAATTGCATGATTTGTATCGTGTTACTAAAAATGGTGAAAAGACTCTTAACAAAATACTTTCAAATATTAAGTTACTTGATGGTACTTCAAATAGAAAGAAAGTATCATGTACTTTATTTAAAGAACATTTTAATTATTTAGATGACATAGTAGAAGATATTAAATACTTACATAAAAATACATGTTTAGATATGAATGACTTTAATTTTATGATTGGATTTGATTATAATTCCAATGGAGTACTTCATCATATGAGTGAGGAAGAACAAGTTATTTTATATAAAAGAATGCATAAAGAATTTGATAATACTGAATTGGATAAAGGGGTAAATGGTCCTTGGTTTGATGAATTTGGTCCAGATTATTGTACTAATTGTGATAATTGTGGAGAAAAGTTTTTCTTACTTGAAAAGAATGGAGATATCTATTCGTGTGTAAGAGGACAAAAAAATAGTGATTACTATTATGGAAATATTTATAAAAATACAGTAGATGAGATTCTTCATAATGCCTTTGTTAAAATATTTTTAAATCATAATAAACTACCTATTAATGATGAATGCACAAGTTGTGGATATTTGTATCTTTGTAAGACTGGATGTCCTTTTGTTAAAAATGCATATAATTCTAATAAAAGTTATACTTGTTTGTTACAAAAAGAAATTTACAAAGATAGAGGTTTATTGCCACATCAAGAAAAAGAAAAATATTTATATGAATATTATTCTAAAATGAGAAGTGGAGATTTATCAAAATATAAGCCTAATTTTGAATCAAATAGTGATAATCCATCTCTTTTAGATATTATTAGTAAAGATTCAAAACTAAAATATATTTATGATGATAATTCTTTTATTTTAGAAGTAGATGGTGTTAAATATAATTTAAAATCACAAATACTTAAAAATGATAGAGATATAATATATTTAAATAAGAAAAGTAATATTACTATTCATATGAAAAAGAATTTGATTAATGAAGAATGTGATTATCCTGAAAATAATTCATTATTTATTATTCTTTTAAGTGGAGATTTAGTTAAATATGGTGATGAAGAAAGAGTAAAACAAAGACATATTGCTACTCATCAAATATATAAAGGTGTTCTTGATAGTAGAAAAGAAATACTTGATGGATATTATTCAGTTGATATTACGAATATTTTTAAAGAATATAGTGATAATTTTTCATTAGATAATCCAAATAACATATTTTTTACTACATCTTCTTTGAGAGATTATCATTATACAAAACAAAAAAATAATGCATATTATCATATGCAAGCAATTAATTTACCATTTCAAAATATAGAATTTTATTATTTAAGTAAGGAGTTGAAATAATGGATAAAGAACCCGAAACATATGAAGAATTGATTTTTCAAAAAAGGTGTATTGATTTATTAAAATATTATCATTTGACAAAAGAAAATCTAGATAAAATTTATAAATTTATGCTTGAACATCCTGATGGTAGAGTTGAAGGGAATCAAACTGGATTATTTTTAAAGTATGTTAATGGATCTGAAGAAAAAAGTGATTTTATAGATTCCTCATTATTTAATAGTACTATTGATGGATTGTTGTTAGATAAGGATAAGCTTAAGATATATCCACACTACGTTCCTTCTTATAGTAGTGGTGGTGGGGGAGGATTTTCTGGATCTTCTTCAAATAACAATAACAACAATAATAACAATAATAACAATAATAATAATAATAACAATAATAATTAGAGGAATTTATGGTTATAGATAATTATTACAAAAACAAATTAAAAGAATTAGGCATAAATATAAAATCTACTTATATAGTTAATGGAAAATTATTAGAAAGAAATTCTGATAATAGTAAAAATGATAATGTAGTAGGTGGAGTGTTATATGAAAAAGAATACTTTAAAGAAGGAAAGTCTATATATAAAGAAACCGAGTTTGATACTAGAATAGAATATACTTTTTATCAAGATATTGATGATGATAGTAATTTTACATGCGCTAATTGTGGTGTAACAAGAAAATTTAAAGAATTTAGTGAAGGATGTCCTTATTGTAAAACAAACTACAATATTGATTATAAAGAAAAAGAGTTAGGAAGTAAGTATCATTATGATAGTGTATTAAGATCTAATACATACAAGATTGTAACTTTGATAGTAGATATCATAATTAGTATGATTTTAAGCTTTCTATTTATTAAATATACTTCTAGAACTTTTAATAATTATGACTTTTTTAAGGTTATAATTTTTGGAATTATGCTTTCTTTAGCTTTATATTATGTATTTTATCTATTAGATGCTTATATTGTCTTAAAGCCAATAAAGAAATATAAAGAAAAAAATTACAAAAAGCAAGTTGAGTTTTGGAATACTACCAAACTTGATAAAAAGAAGTTTTATAATAATTTAAAATTTGAGATAGATAGACTTTATTTTAATAATCAAGATATTATAGATTATGACATAGTTGATTATGATAAATTTGAGAGTTATTTAGTAGATAATAAGCAGTATGTTGATATAACTATGTATATTAGAATTATCTATTATAGTAAAGGAAAAATTAAATCGAAGATACAAAGAAAAACTTTTAAACTTAAGAAAAATGATGGAAAAGTTTTGGAATTAAATAATGAGGTAAATTTAGTTAAGTGTCCTGGTTGTGGATCAAATGTTGATGTATTGCTTCATAAATGTTCTTATTGTGGAACAGAACTTGGAAATATAATGGAATGGAGGATATGTAATTAGTCACTTGTATGTGGCTTTTTGTTTGATTTGATAAATATTGTTATTGATATCATTTTTAAATAAAAGTATACTATAGTAGTTTGTTAGTAAGGTTGGTGTTAGTTATGGAAAAAATATTAAAGAAACTTTTTAAATGGAGTTATCAAGAATTGTTACTTGGTACGTTTGGTGTTATTTTATTTTCTATTTCAATTAATTTATTTGTTGTTCCTTCTAATTTATATAGTGGTGGTGTATTTGGACTCGCACAGTTATTAAATAATTTAGTCAATTATATTTTTAATATTAATAGTAATGCTACTAGTATTATTTATTTTCTTATTAATGTACCATTATTTTTTGTGGCCTTTTTTAAGATAAGTAAAAGTTTTTGTGCAAGAACTGTATATTGTATAATTGTTCAAACTATTGCTTTAATGCTTATTCCAATACCTGAAAAGATGATTGTTGATGAAATTGTTGCTAATATTTTAGTAGGAGGAACACTTGTTGGAATTGGATGTGCTGCAATTTTATCATCTACAGGATCAACTGGTGGTACTGATATTATTGGAATTGTTTTAACAAGTAAATATCCTTTTTTTAGCGTAGGTAAGTTCGCTATATTGTTTAATTTTATCATTTTTAGTATTAGTGGATATTTTTATGGAATTTCTGTTATGATTTATTCAATAATGTATTCAATTATTGAAAATATATCTATTGATAAACTTCATCAACAAAATATTAGTAGTAGTGCAATTATTTTTTCAAAGAAAAAGCCAACAGCTATCTTAAAGTTTATAAAAAATGATTTAGATAGAGGTGCTACATGGTGGAAAGGAACCGGAGAGTATAATCAAACAGATACATATGTAGTTTATGTAGTATTAACTAGATATGAGTTACATAAACTAGAAAAATTTATTAAAGATACGAATCAAGATGTATTTTTGACAAAAAGTAACTTTTTGGAAGTTTCTGGTGAATTTTCTAAAAGGCTTTCTAAATAGTATGATATACTAATAATAGGATGTGTTTATATGAATAGTGATAGTAAAATTGCAGTGTATTATATTGCTACTGGGGATTATAAAATTCTTTTTAAAGATTTTTTAGAATCTTTAGTCAATTTTTATCCATCAAATAAGAAAATTGTTAAATTGATTTCAGACGGATTAGAAGAATATAATAATTATGAAAAAGATAATGTTAGGGTAGAATTATGTCCTAGAATTAATCACTATCCATGGCCAGTTGTGGCATTGTATAAAATGTGGATTATATTACAGAACTATGATTATTCTTGTGAGTATTCATGCTATTTTAATGCAAATGCAATTGTTTATATGCATTCTTCTTCAGTTTTTAACTTAAATAAAATAACTGCATCTTATCATTCTTTTAATTCTAAAAGTGAGTTATATTCTCCATGGAAATATATTAATATTAATCGTAATTCATCTGCTTTTTTAGAAAATGATACATATGAGTATGTTCAAAGTGCTTTCTTTTTTGGCCCTAATTTGCTATTTAAAAAAATGTGTGAAGAAGTGGTTGAGTTGTTAAAATATGACACAAGAAAAAGCTTTTTTGCTCAGTGGCATGATGAATCTTATTTTAATAAATGGTGTGTATTAAATAGTGACTTAGTTGATAAAAAGTATGTTTTAACTGCTTATAAAAATGAAGTTGATGAGAATAGATTTGTATTTTTAAGAAATAAAAAAGAGTATTTTGTAAAAACGTAGCAATTATTATTTATTGCTATGTTTTTTTTAGTCATGTTATAATATTGTTATAGGAAGGTGAAATATGAAAAAAAGACTTATTACGATAGGAGCTATTGTGGTTATTTTAATAGCTACTATTACAACTACCATTATATTAACTAGTGGTGGTAAAAAAGAATCTAATGATACTTTAGATAAGAATTTAATAAGTATTACATTTTTTACAGACGGTGGTTCTTCAGTTCAAGATCTAAAAATTGAAAAAGGAAAGAGTGTAGAATTACCTACTACAACAAAAGATGGCTACAATTTTCTTGGATGGTTTGATGGTGATAAAGAAATTAGTGAATCTACAATGTTTGAGGAAGATACTAAGCTAATTGCAAAATGGAAAGAAATTCCTCCTACTGCAAAAACATTTACTATTACTTTTGATTCTAAAGGTGGATCTCAAGTAAATAACCTAATAGTAGAATGTAATCAAACTCTACCAACATTACCAACACCTACAAGAAATGGATATCGTTTTGCTTCTTGGTCAGATAAACATGGAAAAGTCATTTTAAAAGGAGCTTTATTATCTTGTGAAAATGTAACACTTTATGCAAATTGGGAAATGAAAGAAACCCCATCAGCTAAAACATTTACTGTAACTTATAATTCAAATGGTGGAAGTAGTGTTAAAAATTCTGTAATATCTTGTGGTTCAGAATTAACTTTACCAGCTAATCCAACAAGAGATGGTTATACTTTTGTAAGTTGGGCAGATAAGAATGGAAAAGTTATATTAAATGGTGCAAAACTTGCTTGTGAAAATATTACATTAACAGCAAATTGGGAGAAGAATAAAGCTTACAAATGTCCATCAGGATATACATTAAATGGTACAAAATGTACTACAAGTACTGATGCTAAAGAAAAGTGCCCATCAGATACTAAAGAAGATGGTGCTTTGTGTATTAGGACAAGTGATAGTAATAGTGGAGAAAGAGTATGTAAAGAATATACTGTTTCAATTGACGGAAAAGGGCATACATGGACTGGAAAGGGTGATTATTACTTTATTCCAAATGCCTATGGTAGCTGTGCATACTATAAATGGGATAGTTATACAACCCAAAGTCAATGTGAACAAGCTAACGACATTAATCATAAAACTAAATGGATAAGTTATTTAAATGGTTGCTATGCAGAAACAAAAACGAATAATTATGAAACAGTTTGTTCTAATGGATATCAATATTATAGTTCAACAGATTTATCAAGTAAGTTTGGAATACATGATAATGGAAAATGTTTAAAAAAAGTTGATAAAACAAAATATTGTGATAATGGATACACGCTATCAAATAATAAATGTGTTAAAACAATTGATGCAACACTTGAATAAAAAAGAGGAACTATTTATTTAGTTCTTCTTTTTCTAATTCTTTATAATTAATTTTTCCTATCATTGTTTTTGGTAGTGTTTCTCTAAATTCAAACTTTTTAGGTATCATATATTTTGCTAAATTCTTTTCACAATAATCTTTGATTTCTTTTTCAATACTTATGCTTGGAGATATTCCTTTTTTTAAGACAATAAATGCTTTTGCTACTTGAACTTTATAAGGATGAGGTATGCCAATAACACCGCATAGTTCAACTTTTGGATGTTTAATTAGCACTTCTTCTATATGTGAAGGGTATACATTATATCCAGACGAAATAATCATTCTTTTTAATCTTTGAACGAAGAATATAACTCCATCTTCATCCATATATGCTAAATCTCCAGTACGAACCCAACGCACTCCATTTTCATCCTTTACAATCATATCATCAGTTTCTTTTGGATTATCTAAATATCTAGACATTACATTCGGACCACTTATACACATTTCACCAATTTCACCAATTTCTTTTTCTTCCATTGTGTCATGATCCATTATTTTTATTACTACGCTTGGTAAAGGTATTCCAATGGAACCTAGCTTATTTGAACCAAAAGAACCAATACAACATGGACCACTTGTTTCTGTAAGACCATAGCCTTGAATTACTCTAATATTACAATTATGTTCTTTTAAGAAATTATCTAGTCTTTGATTTCTTTCCGGTGATAATGAATCTCCACCACTAATTACATATTTAACTTGTGATAAATCTAAATTTATCATATATGGATTAGTAATTAAAGCCTCAAATAGAGTAGGTACTCCAATTAAGATAGTTGGTGTGTATTTTCTTAATAATTTATCAAATCTTTTAGCATCAAATTGAGGTATCATAACAATTGTTGCTCCCATACAAAGTGGTGCTGCTATACTAACAAGTAATCCGAAACTATGAAACATTGGAAGTATTGCAAGTACTGTGTCTTCTGTTCCAATAAGTGGGAAAACAGTATGTGCTTGATCCATAATTGCATTTACTGATTCATTTGTTATAACAATATTTTTTGGTGTTCCTGTTGTTCCTCCACTGTGAAGATAAAGTGCATCATCATTTTTAGACTTTTCTATAAAAACAGATTTTTTGTAGTTTTTTCCTCTTTCTATAAAATTATTCCAATAAATATATCTTTCATTAGATTTTGGTATTTTATTTTTTAAATCTTTTAATAAAGTATATAAAAGATTTTTAATTTTAGGCATTGAATCTTTTGGAGATACAAGAACTATTTTATATATTTTTGTATCATCAATTATATTGTTTATCTTTTCATAAGAGATATTTATAGCAATTAATAATACTGATTTAGTTGAAATAAGAGTATTCTTTAATTCTACTTCACTTGATAATGGGTGAATCATATTAGCAATTGCTCCAATTTTATTAACTGCATAAAATGCAATTACTGCTTCAGGTGTATTTGGAAGCATTATACTTACAACATCATTTTCTCTTACACCATAACATTTTAATGCCTTAGCACATAAATCAATTTGATTTAATAATTCTTTGAATGTTAGTTTTTCTCCAAAATAATTTATAGCTATATTATTTATATGTTCATAACATTTTTTTTCAAAAAAATCATATATTGAAATATTTTCAACATTTACTTGTCTTTTATCTTTATCATAATATTTTTCCCATAAATATTGTAATTCATCATTTTTTTTATTTTTTAATAATTTTTCAAATATTTTCATTTTATCATATCCTTTTTTAAACATCTGTTGTATAAATTACAAATGTATTATATAATTATTTTGTTTTATAAAACAAGCATCAATTTTTTTACTATTGTTATTTATTAAACATTATTAATTATTTTGTTTAATTATTGAGGAGTTTATGGATAGAAGAGTTAAGTATACTAAAAATATTATTAAAGAATGTTTAGTTGAATTATTACAAGAAAAAGACTTAAATAAAATTACTGTAAGTGAATTATGTGATAAAGCAGATATTAATAGAGCTACATTTTATAGATATTATATAGATATTTTTGATTTGCTTGAAAAAATGGAACAGGAATTAATTGATCAGTTAAAACAGATGCTTCCTGATTATAAAGATTTTTCTATGAAAGATGTAATTGAGGAATATTTGAAAGTTTTATTAGATAATAAAAAGCTTGTTAAAATCATTTTTAGTAATAGAAAAAATATAGTTTTTTTAAATGATTTCTTTGAATTTGTTTATGAAAACTGTAAGGAAAAATGGTTTTTAAATGTAGATATTAATGATGACGATAAAAGTATTGTTTCTATTTTTTGTTTTAATGGAACTTTAGGTGTTATTAATTATTGGATTCAAAATGATTTTGAGGAAAGTATAGAGTCTATTTCTAGTTTGATATCAAAAATTTGTTATAAAGGACTTTATGCTTACAAAAAATAATATGTTTTCAGTTTAATTATTATAATAAAAAGTATATAATTGTACTGTTGGGGGATTTTATATGAAAGAAATTACAAATCTTATGATTGATATGTTTAAGCTTAAAGAAATTGGTTATGATTTTATGGGATATAGATTTTCAAATGAAAGAAAATTAAGTTTTCATCATTTAATTATTCCTCAAAAACGTGGTGGAAAAATGGAAGTTGATAATGGTGCTATTTTAGTAAGAGATACTTCTCATGATTATTTACATGTTGTTGAAAAGTTTGATAAAAAAAGTTTTTTATTAATTACTAAAGAATTAATAGAAGAAAATAGAAAAAGAGAAATAAATATGGATAATTTGCGTCGTATTGATGAAATACTTTTAGAATTTGAATATAATCATAGTGATGATGTTTTTAAAAATGGACAATATGCGATTCGTGATGTTTATACAAGAAGATTATTAAGAGAAAGAATATAAAGAGGTAAGTATGAATAGTTTAATTTTAGTTATTAAAGGATTTTTTATGGGAATTGCAAATGTTATTCCTGGAGTAAGTGGTGGTACTATTGCAATTATTTTAGGTATATATGAAAAGTTTATTTCATCTATAAGTAATATTTTAAAAGATATTAAAGGAAATCTTAAATTTTTATTGCCAATTATTATTGGTATGGGCTTATCAATTATTACAATGAGTAAATTAATTAGTTATTCTTATGATAATTATCCACTTCCAACTCTTATGTTTTTTGTAGGATTAGTATTTGGTGGAATTCCAATGCTACTAAAAAATGTTGTTGGGAAGAAAGAATCAAAGAATTTATCTAATTATATAATAGCAATTATAACTTTTTTACTCGTTTTATTTATGGCTTCTTATAAATTAATTTTCAGTATTACTAGTGAAGTTAATTTTTCTAATATGAGTATTATGGGATATGCTCTTTTGTTTGTTGTAGGTGTTATCGCTGCTGCTACTATGGTTATCCCTGGAATTAGTGGTTCTCTTGTATTAATGATTCTTGGATATTATTATCCAGTAATTAACTCAATTAATGCTTTATTTAAAGAAAATTTTATACATAATGCATTTATACTTTTAATATTTGGAACTGGTGTAGTAATAGGAATTGTACTTATATCAAAACTTTTAGAAATGCTTTTTAAAAATTATAAAATTAAAACTTATTTTGGAGTACTTGGATTTGTTTTTTCATCTATTATTGCAATTCCGCTTTCTGCTTGTATAGAACTTGGTTCTATTTCAGTAAATATTGAACAGATAATTATAAGTATTATACTTTTAGTAGTTGGAACTTTAATTAGTTTCAAGCTAGGGGATAATTAAGAATGAATTTTTTCATTCTTTTTTTTTGAATTAATATAATTATATTGGTGAACTATGAATAATTTTATTCTTGATTTAATTAATGATTTTGGTTATTTTGGTATGTTTTTAGGAATGATTTTAGAAGCAGTCATTATTATTATTCCAAGCGAGTTGATTCTTGCAACTGGTGGCATTCTTGCTTCTCGTGGGATTTTTAACTTCTTTTTAACTTTTGTAGTAGGGCTTTTAGGGAGTACTTTTTGTGCTGTTATTATTTACTTTATGGGATATTTTGGAGGGCAACCATTTATTAAAAAATATGGAAAGTATTTTTTTATGAAAGATGCTGATATTAGTAAAAGTGATAGTTGGTATACTAAATATGGTTTAATTGCTGCAGCAGTTGGTAGAAACATTCCAATAGTTAGGACATTAATATCTTTACCTATAGGAATAGCTAGATTATCTTTTTCAAAGTTTTTTTTATATACTATTTTGGGAAGTATTCCTTGGACTTTTGTTTTTGTCTATTTTGGTTATTCTTTAGGAAATAATTGGGTAATTCTAAAAGATTTTATGGATAGATTAAAAGTTCCAATATTTATAATTTTTCTTGTTATAATTTTTAGTAAAATAGCAAAAAAAATCAAAAATAAAAGATAGTATTAACTATCTAATGTAAAATTTATGATTTAAGAAACAATCAATTGTTTTTTTGCTTGGTGAGAATATGTTATCTGGTAGCTTGTCCAAATCAAACCATTCCCATTTTACTATAACATCTGGTTCCATTACTTCTGGTGTACCTTCAAAATCTCTAGCCATCATTCCTACTGAAATATAATGAGCATGCTCGTTTTTATCTGTTTGTACACATATTACTTCTAAATCTTTTACTATAATTCCAGTTTCTTCTTTAGCTTCACGTGCTCCAGCTTCTTCAAATGTTTCCCCATATTCAATATTTCCACCAGGCATTGTCCAGGTACCTTCTTCGTGAAGCTCGCTATCAGCTAAGTCTTTATCACTATTTCTTAAACCTAATAATAACTGATTACGGTTATTAAAAACCATTACTCCGCAACCAGCTCCGATTGTATTTGGTAATACTGACATAACTACCTCCTATGATAATTATATTTAATTATTGATTATTTTTCAACTAAAGTATTTTATGATTTTAATTATATGGTATAATATCAATATAAGATAGAAGGTGAGTAGATGAATAATTATAGAGTTTATTATGATGTTAAACAAGAAAATGGTAAAACTATAGTTGAAAAGAAAGTCTACGATAGTAACCTTAATCAGCTAAATTATGATATAACTCTTCCAAAAAAAATAGAAAATAATAATAATTCAAAAAAGGTAAAAAAACATAGTAATACTTTTATAATTGTTTCCTCATTTATTCTTTTAATTCTTTCTATATCTATACTAATCTCTTATTTAATCTTTAATACTTCTTGTTCTAAGAAAAGAACTTTTATGATTTATATGGTCGGTTCAGATTTAGAATCAAATGGTAGTTTTGCTACATATGATTTAAATGATATAACCAAATCAAATATTGATTTAAAAAATAATAATGTTGTTTTAATGATTGGTGGATCAAAGAAATGGCATAATTTTGTAGATGAAAATGAAATTGCTCTTTATGAATTACATGATAATAAATTTGAGAAGATTGAAAATTATCCAGTTACTAGTATGGCTACTAGTAAGAGTTTATCTTTCTTTTTAAATTATGTACATAAAAATTATAGAACTGATAAATATGATTTAATTTTTTGGAATCATGGATTAGGATCAGTTGGTTTAGAAAGTGATGAGTTATCAGAAGACTTTTTAAACATTGAAGAACTCGATCAAGCATTTAAAGATAGTAGTTTTAATGATGAAAAATTAGAATTAGTTATATTTAATAATTGCCTTTCAGGTAATTATCAATTTGCAAATATTATGAGTAAATATGCTGAATATATGGTTGGTTCTGAAGAAGTAATGTATGTTTCTTCTATACTAGATAGATTAAATTTCTTAGAAAAAGTAAAAGTTAAAGATAATGGTTATGATATAGGAAAGTATTATGTTGATATTTCTGATAATTCAATTAATACTTTAAATAGTATGTATAGAGAAAAGTATGATTCAACTTTATCTATTATAGATTTATCTAATATGGATAATTTAAATAAGTCTTTAAATACTTTTATTGATTCAATTAATTTATCTAATAATTATTATGGAATTTCAAGAGCTAGAGCAAATACATATACTTATGCGAGAAGTGCTCAATATATGTATGATACAGTTGATTTATTAGAACTAATTGATGAATTAGAACCTTATTCTTCTGATAACGAACTTGCATTAAGAGTGAAACAGGAAATTAATAATACTATAAAATTTAATAGTGCAATTAATAATCATTCTAATGGTATGTCAATTTATTTCCCTTATTATGGAAGCTCGAGTAATATAGATGTTCACTTATATTATTTTAATAAACTTTGGAATGATAGTTATACTAAATTTATTACTAATTATTATGAGTTTAATAAAGAAAAGAAACGTTCATATAGAAGTGAAACTGGGAGTAATTTAAACAAACTAAGTGGTGTTATTGAAATAGATTCAAATAATTATAGTATAAAGTTGAATGATAAAGAAAAAAGTAATTATCAAAGAGCTAATTTTTATCTATTTAAGAAATTAGATGATAATAATTATGCACTTTTACTTAAGTCAAATAATGTAAAAATAGAAAATGGTGTTTTGAGTTATAAGTTAGATGGTATTACAAAAAGTGGAGATGAGATAATTTCGTTAGTAGAAGAAGATGATAACAAATACATTTATACTTCAATCAATGAAGTTGATACTAAAACTAATATAGAAATCAATAATAGTAATATAAAGCTTTTAAATTCGATTTATGATAGTGTAAATCTTCCAAATGGTGGGATTATAGAAAGGTCTGATAATATAGATTATTATCAGTTACGTTATAGTATTAATGATGACTTTTATGATTACTATCTTGAAAATATTGAGAAAATAAAAGTTGACAGAAAAGAAATAAAATATCTTGATGAATTAGAAGAAGAATATTATACTATGATTGAGTATTTTGATATTAATAACGATAGCTTTTTTACTGATATAACTAAGATTAATTAAAAGAAATTTGGTGATAAGATGGGCAATAATTATAATAATAGAGGCAAATATAATAGAAATAATAATTACAATTCCAATATTGAGTTTAATCATTCTTTTGATGAAATGAATTCAAATTTTAGAAATCAATATGATGTTGAAAATAGAGATTTTAATAATGGTTATGATAATTATTATAATAACAATTATTTTGGTAATAATTATTTAGACTATAATCGTGAGGACAAAGAGTTTTCTTCTGCTCCACCTAAGAAAAAAGCAAAATATAAAAAGATATTATTTCCAGTAATAATTCTATTAATAATTATTATTCCACTTCTTATATTAATTATCTTAAATTCAAAGACTGATAATAGTTTTTTTGATTCTAAAAAGACTAGGACATTTATGATATATATGGTTGGATCTGACTTAGAGTCAAAAAATAGACAAGGGACTTATAGTATTTCTGATATAGATGGTGAAAAAATAGATTTAGAACATAATAATGTTATATTAATGGTTGGTGGATCAAAAAAATGGCACAATTTTGTTGATAGTGACGAAATAGGTATATATGAATTAACATCTGCTGGATTTGCTAAAAGAAAGTCTTTTTCATTAGTAAGTATGGGAATAAGTGAAACTTTATCTACTTTTCTAGATTATGTTTATTCTAAGTATCCTGCTAAAAAATATGATATGATTTTTTGGAATCATGGACTTGGTGCAATGGGAGTAGAACAAGATGAAATAGCTAATGATTATTTATCTATTCAAGAACTAGATAATGCATTTATTAATAGTCCTTTTGAAAGCAAAAAACTAGAATTAACAATATTCTATAATTGCTTATCAAGTAATTTACATATAGCAAATATTATGAGTAAATATTCAAATTATATGGTTGCTTCTGAAGAAGTATTCTATTTATCAAAGGTTCTTAACAGATTAAATTTCCTAGAAAAAGTTAAAACTAGTGATGATGCATATAAAGTTGCTTATTATTTTATTGAACAATCTGATAAAGTAGTAAATGCATATAATTCTTCTCATCCAAAAAAAATTGATTCTACACTTTCTATATTGGATCTAAGTAAAATAGAAGAATTAAATGAAAAAGTAAATAGTTTCATTAGTAGTATTAATGTTACTTCAAACTATTCAAAAATTTCTTCTCTTAGAAGAGGACTATTCACTTATGGTAGAGTTCAAACAAATGATTATGATACAGTTGATTTATATCAATTAGTTTCTGCATTAACTCCTGTTTCTAGCAGCAAGTTATCTAATGATGTTTTAAGATTAATTGATAAAACAGTAATGTATACTAGTAATTTAAATGATCATTCAAATGGTATATCAATTTATTTTCCTTTTTATGGAAGTGATAGAGCAGTTGAGATACATTTAAATTCTTTTAGAAAATTATGGAATGACTCATATTACTCATTTATAAATAATTTCTATCAAATAAGAAAAAGTACTAAATTGTCTATAAGAGCTAAAACAGGTAATAATATTAATATGCTTACCAATCATTTAAAACTAGTAAATAATTCTATTGAATTAGAATTAACTGATGAGGAAAAAGAAAAATATCAATATGCAACTATTTACTTGTTTAATAAAGATTCTGATAAATATGATTTATTAGTAAAATCTGATAGAATATATTTAGAAAATAATGTTTTAAGATATGATGATAATTTCTTATTATCTGAAAATAATAATTATTTTACATATTCATATTTAGATAACAATATTAGTAGTTATGGGGAATTGTCTGACTTTAAAGATTATATTGATGTTATTTTTAACATTGATATTAGTGGTTATGATGCTGAAATTATTGGAACATTGTTAGATAGTAAAGATTATCCTATAGCTGGTTTAATGAATTATAATGAATATGATTCTATGAAACTTGCTAGATTAAGATATGATTTAGTAGATGAAGAAGGTATTAGGGAAGATTGGAAGGAAACTGAGCAAAGAATTCTTTTTGAAGTAGATAAAGATAATTTAAATTCAAAAGTTGTTAATAACACTTTAGATTCATATTATGTTTTAATTGAATTATATGATGAAAATAATGATATTTATTATTCTAATTTAGAAAGAGTTGAGCAATGATTTGTCCTAATTGTAATGTTACTATTTCGAAGTATTCAAAGTATTGTCCTAGATGTGGAATTCTTTTTGAAAGTAATGATGTAGAAAACTATTCAAAAAGTTTTAATAATAAGTATATGGAAATTTATTTTCCTAATAAAGAAATTAAGTTTCATATAGATAGAGTGTCTATTTTCTATGCTTTGTTTACTTCTTTTTATGCTTTATATAAGAAAATGTATGGTATTGCTACTATTAGTTTTTTACTTCAAATATTTTTATTTACTGGATTATATATTGTTACTTCAGTTTTAAAAGAGGGAACTATTGCAATTTTCCTTCCACTTTTATTTATTGTATTAGGAATTGTTTATGTATATTTTTATTATGTATTTAACTTTGATAGATTATTAATTGAAAATAGGCAATATAGAGTTAATAAAATATTAAGAGAAAATGAAGATAAAAGTGAAAAAGAATTAATACAGATTATGGAAAAAGATAGTAAAGGCAATATAAAAGGTACACTTTTTGTACTTATAATTGTAGTTATAATTATATTCTTAATATTTAAATAAACCCACAATTATCAAAAAAATATTGATTTTTGTGGGTTTTATGCTATAATTTAGAAAGTTTGTTAAAGGGATGTGTTTTTTATGAAAAAAAGAAATATAGCTATTATTGCTCATGTAGACCATGGTAAAACAACTTTAGTTGACGAAATTTTAAAATCAAGTGGTACGTTTAGGGATAATGAAGATACAAGTAATATTTCTATGGATGTAAATCCACTAGAGCATGAAAGAGGTATTACTATTCTTGCAAAAACTACTGCTATTAATTATAAAGATTATAGAATTAATATTCTTGATACTCCAGGGCATGCAGATTTTGGTGGAGAAGTTGAGCGTATTATGAATATGGTTGATGGTGTTTTATTAGTTGTTGATGCTTATGAGGGTACTATGCCTCAAACAAGATTTGTATTAAAGAAAGCATTGGCTGCTGGTGTTAAACCAATTGTAGTTATAAATAAAGTTGATAAGCCATCTGCTAGATGTAAAGAAGTTGTTGATGAAGTTCTTGAATTATTTATGGATCTTGGTGCTAGTGATGATCAATTAGATTTTAAAGTAGTATATGCTTCAGCAATTAATGGAACAAGTAGTTTAGATCCTGATATATCAACACAAACAAAAGGATTTAGTGGCCTTTTAGATTATATTATTTCTGAAATACCTGAACCAAAGGGTGATCCTAATTATCATTTACAATTTCAACCAGCACTTTTGGACTACAATGACTTCGTTGGAAGAATTGGAATAGGAAAAGTACATAATGGTGTTATTAAAGTTGGACAAAATGTTTCTTGTATGAGACTTGATGGAACTGTAAAACAATTTAGAATACAAAAATTATTTGGATATTTAGGACTTAAAAAAATTGAAATTGATCAAGCAGAAGCAGGGGACATAGTTGCTGTTGCTGGTTTATCTGATATTTCAGTTGGTGAGACTTTATGTGAGCCTAATAACTTGGATGCTCTTCCAATACTTCATATTGATGAACCAACTTTACAGATGACTATTGGTACAAATTCATCTCCTTTCTGTGGAAAAGATGGAAAATTATTGACTGCAAGAAAAATAGAAGAAAGACTTATCAAAGAAACTCAACGTGATGTTAGTTTAAGAGTTGCTCCAAATGATGCAGAAAGTTGGATAGTATCTGGTCGTGGTGAACTTCATTTAGGTATTCTTATTGAAAATATGAGAAGAGAAGGATTTGAAATAGAAGTAAGTAAACCAAAAGTTATTTTAAAAGAGGAAAATGGAGTTAAGCTTGAACCATACGAAGAACTTCAAATTGAGTGTCCTGAGGATACAGTTGGTAATGTAATTGAAGAATTAGGTCATCGTGGTGCAGTAATGGATAGTATGAATAATATTAATGGACAAGTTAGATTAATTTATAATATACCATCTCGTGGATTAATTGGATTTACAACGAACTTTTTAACTTTAACAAAAGGATATGGAATTATTAATCATACATTTAAAGAATATAAAGAAATGGCTAATGTTGATGTAGGTGAGAGAACTCTTGGTGTACTAGTATCTATCGATGAAGGAAAAACTACAGCATATTCATTAGGTGGACTTGAAGATAGAGGTATTATGTTCGTAGAACCAGGAATTGATGTATATGAAGGAATGATAGTTGGAGAGCATACTCGTGAAAATGATTTAGCTGTAAATGTTACGAAAGGGAAAAATTTGACGAATATACGTGCTGCAGGAAGTGATCATACAGTAGTATTGAAAAGACCTAGACCAATTTCATTAGAATATGCACTAGATTACATTAATTCTGATGAACTTGTTGAAGTAACTCCACATTTTATTAGACTTAGAAAAAGAATATTAAACACACAAGAAAGAAAGAAATTTGATAGTAGAAACTAATTTCTTTTTTCTTTTTTTTATTGTATAATTTTAATAGGAAGTGAAAATATGCGAAGAGTAAGAGAAGAAGAAATACCATTAAAAAATTATTTAATATGTGCTATTATTTTTATTGTTACTATTTCTTTTGGATTATTACTATTTCTTGTTGCTGATAATAATAAAAAATATGAAAAAAAGATACCCTTATTAAGGGGATATTCTAAAGAAATAGATCCTAAAGACTTTGATGCATATTTAAATGAAAATCCAAATATTTTATTGTATATTGGTGTTGCTGATAATGATAATTCTAGAGTAGTTGAAAAAAGGTTAAAAAGTATTATAGAAGATAATAAAATAGAAATAGTTTATTTGAACTTAACAAATTATAGTGAGAAAAAGATTAGTTCATATTTAAGTAAATTTAGTTCATATTACTTTCCAAGTGGAAGTTCAATTAATTATCCAGCTTTAATAATTTTTAGGGATAAAAAAGTTGTAGATTATGTCTATAGAAAAGAAGATTATTTAAGTATTAGTGAGATTGATCGTTTAATTGATATTCATGAACTTAAAGGAGAAAAAAATGCTTAATATTGTTTTATTAGAACCTGAAATTCCACAAAATACTGGCAATATTATGAGAACATGTGTTGCAACAGGAACAAAACTTCATTTGATAAAACCTTTAGGTTTTAAAATTGATGATGCTCATTTGAAAAGAAGTGGAGTAAATTATATTGATAAACTTGATTATGTAGTATATGAAAATTATGAAGATTTTTTAAGTAAAAATACTGGTGAATTTTATTTTTTTACTAGATATGGACATAAACCACATACAAGTTTTGATTATAGCGATACTTCAAAAAATATTTATTTAATATTTGGTAAAGAATCAACTGGTATTCCAAGAGAAATCTTGAAAGATAATCTTGATAGATGCATGAGAATACCAATGACTGCAAATGTTAGAGCATTAAATCTAAGTAATTGTTGTGCAATTGTGGTTTATGAAGTATTAAGACAGCAAAACTATAGAGATTTATTATTTGATGAACCACATAAAGACAAAGATTTTATAATTAATGGAATAGATAAAGGACAAGGATAGACCTTGTTTTTTTATTATAAATATGATATAATTCTACACTAATAAGAGGGGTATTATGGTAAAGAAGTATAATGAAGAGTTTTATAAATTGAATTTAGTTGATGTTAAACCGATGTTTTCTAAAACAATTATTAGTAAACTTTATGAAAATAATATTAAGACTCTTGGAGATTTATTTGAATTATATGATGATAAAATAAAATTTAATTCTATATTTGTGACAAAAGGTAGAAGCTATATTAGATCAGAATTTATTGGCACAACAAAAATATTAAGATATTGTTATCTTGGTGAAGATTTAGAATTAAATAAGCAATCAAATATAGAAGATTTTGGATTTTCTAGTAGAGCTACAAATTGTATATTATTAAATAGTTGGAGATTTCCAGGTAGATTGTCAATATATGAAAAAGTATTAAAGCTTGACTCTGATCGTCATTTTTTGGCAAGTGATGGTATAGGAGTTTTAGTAAGAGATGAGATATTAACTAAATGTAAAATATTTAGACAATATAACGAAGTTAAAGAAAATAAAGAAGAACTTAAACCTTTAATTACTTTTGAAGATAATACTTCTTTTTCTGAACGTATTTCATTTTTACTTAAGAAATTAGAACTTTTAGAAGAACAAGAAAAATTATTAAACATACAAATTCAATCAATAAAGAGTGAACTTATTGAATTAAAAAAGGATGATAAAGATGAAAAAAGACTATCAAGATAAGATTATAAAATCTTTAGAAGAGAAAATTAAGGTTGTTGAAGATAGAATTAATAAGAAAAAAGAATTGATTAAAGAACTAGATAAGTTGAAAGGGAATTATTATGATAAGATTTAGTAATGAAGAAGGCTTTATAAAATCAAAAGGTATACATTTTAGAGAAAATCAAGATAGTATAGTATTACCAGAAATCGCTGTTGGTGTTTTTTCTAAAGAACTTTTTAATGATGTTGTTGAGAAATTTTCTTGTAATGAAGTAGGATATATAAAAAATGCTAATTATGAGAGAAATGTATATGTTATGAATTATAAAGGGAATCTCATTACTTTTTTTATGGCAGGTGTAGGAGGGCCAAATATTGCTGGAGATATTGAAGAATTATCAGTATCCGGAGTTAAAAAGTTTATTATATTTGGAAATTGTGGAGTTCTTGATTCAACGATTGAAGATTGTTCTATTGTAATACCTAATGAAGCTTATAGAGAAGAAGGTACTAGTTATCATTATGTAGAAGCAAGTGAAACTATTGAAGTTAATCCTAAATATAAAGAAATATTTAAAGAAATTTTAAAAGAAAATGATTTTGATTATAGAGAAGGTAAAACATGGACTACTGATGCATTCTATAGAGAAACAAAAGATAAAATAGAGTATTTTAAAAACAAAGGAGTATTAACTGTTGAGATGGAAGGTGCCACAATAGCAGCAGTTTGTAAAAGATTAAATTTAGAATATTTTACTTTTTATTATGCTGGTGATAATCTTGATGGAGTAGAGTGGGATCAGAGAAGTTTAAGTGGCAAAGATATGATTGATAAGAAAAAAGAAGTTATGAAGTTATCATTAGAATTAACTAGAAAAATGAAATAAAATGTTGACAGGCAACATATTTTTATGCTAATATTAATTTGTTGCTTGATTTGGGGCATTAGCTCAGCTGGGAGAGCGCCACGTTTGCACCGTGGAGGTCAGCGGTTCGATCCCGCTATGCTCCACCATATTGAAATAACTAACTAGAAATAGTTAGTTTTTTTTATGTAAAGTACATAAAAAAGTATGTAAAAATATGTTTTATTTGCAGCATGATGATATAATTAAAATAGATAATAGGAGAATTATATGGAAAAGAAAAAAGAAAACACTACTAAAAAGAAAGTTGAACCAAAAAAATCGATTAAAAAGAAGCCTACAAAGAATAAAACAACAACTAGTAAAGTAGTAATTACGAAGAAAAATACAAAAAAGAAGATCAAAGCTTTTACTTTAATTGAACTACTTGCAGTAATAATAATTCTTGGAATACTTATGATTATAGCGATACCTAGTGTTACAACATATATTAGTGACTCAAGAAAAAACTCTTATATTGATACTGCAAAGAATTTAGTAGGTGGAGCAAGAAATGTTGCAAATGAAGGAAAACTTGGTATGTATGATACTGATACAACTTATTATCTTCCTGTAAGTTGTATAAATACA